>Ga0207068_1094_pt1 | contig 24909 bp, 16 predicted proteins | sample Alteio_BWMinCont_23_FD_153475 | JGI IMG/M metagenome (GOLD analysis project Ga0207068, IMG submission 153475) | Enriched cells from forest soil in Barre Woods Harvard Forest LTER site, Petersham, Massachusetts, United States -... | ecosystem: Environmental > Terrestrial > Soil > Temperate forest >... | reverse complement strand
TCTCCAATAAAATGCCTTCCACGGCATCAACCGGTTGGAGTTTGATGGTAAACAGTTGTTTCAATCCGTTGGAACTTGGTGGTGGAAATTATCAAGCGATCTGTCAGCAATTGAAATAGTTTCCAATACTTGTTAAAAACGCCTTCCCACGCAGGGGGAAGGCGATTCTAAGTTAAAAAAACACTCACACTTTACTGAACAACCCCACAAATCATTCTTCCGCCGCCACCGCCTAATTTTTGCGGTGTATCAGAATAATTATCACCGCCTTCATGTATCATCAACGAATGTTTTTTAACATCAGCAAGATGTTTCAAGCGTGGTGCTAAAACTGGTAATGACGCTGTACCATCTGCTGCAACATACAATGCGGGTAGATCGCCCAAGTGGCCTTTATCATTGTAAGGTCCCAAATGTTTTCCGGTTTTTTCTGGATCTAAATGACCGCCTGCTGCCATACCATTTTTGCCGCAGTCAGGTTTTTCATGCACATGAAATCCATGTAAGCCTGGTGTTAAATCGGTTAAATGCGGTGTGAATAATAAACCGTGGTTTGTTTCAGCAATGGTAATGGTGCCAACATCTTTTCCCATTCCAGTATCTGCTGTCATATACATTGGGACAGTCATTTCGGAAGCGAGCACACTGCTTGAAAAAATAATGCAACTTCCTGCTAATATTAATTTCATATTTTTTAACATCTTAAATCTCCCTATTTAATAAAAAAACTTAATCATCTAATCGGACAATAACATCACGTGCATCAGAATGTCCATGATCATCCACCACCCTCACCACAAACTTTCCAGACTTTGCAAACCACAAAAAAGGTTGATCGCGACGTACCTGACCTAAATACACATCATCAATAAACCAATAGAGTGTTGCAACATCGGCATCTGTGACAGCAGTAAGAGGAATTGATGACTTATTAAATGTATTCGCGCGTATGATATAACTAATTTCTGTTTGTGGTGATGTAATTTGCGGACTCAAACCAACACTCGTGACCATCGAACAACTCGAATCATATGCGGGTGGTGTGCGTCTTTGTATGCCTGCTTCTTTAAAAATTTTCAATAAATCCGACGGCCAAAATTCGAAGATTTTAAATTGCGTGTTTTGATCAAAATGACAGGTGCGCAATCCCGTTTTTTTATCAATCGCAACTTCGCGATAAATGTTGTCTGTTTTAATTGGTGATTTTCCCGGAATAAACCAAGTAAGCTCTGTGTCATGGCAATAACGTGTCGGCAATAAACCGGATGCTTTACAGACTGTCACTTTCGTCAAATTAAGTTGTGCTGGATTTGCGGTGACAACGGGAATTGTGCCTAATTCATGATGAATGGCATCAATCAATTCAAAAAATAAAGGTGCTGCAACGGATTTACCAACAAATGCAGGATTACCCGTGTTATCAAAATTTCCAATCCACACAGCAAGCACATAAGGTCCAAACGCACCCACAGACCACGCATCACGAAACCCTGATGATGTTCCTGTTTTCCATGAAATAATTGCATTTGAATCAAATTCTTCTGGACGCGGTGTACGCGTTAACATGTCTAATACAAGAAAACTGGCCTCCGGACTCAATAAACGCTGACCTGTTTGATGTTCCTGATCTTCTCGAAAACGCAAGGGATGCCAAACCCCATCATTAACTAACATCGCATACAAACTGCTTAGTTCTTGCATGCTCAATTCAGCACCGCCTAACACGAGCGCGAGTCCATAATACGATTCTGATTTTAAATGTGTGACATGCGCTTCTGTGAGCAACTCATATAAATTCGGATGTGTTAATTGATCGGCTAAATAAATTGCAGGAATATTCCGGCTTAATACCAGCGCATCTTTTGCATGGATCGGACCCATAAAATCATAATCAAAATTTTCTGGATTATAACTACCGAAACTACGCGGCACATCTTTCAAAACAGTATCCGGATGAATTAAACCTTGATCTAACGCCAAACCATAAATAAAGGGTTTGAGTGTAGAACCCGGCGAACGTTTAATGTCTGTTCCATTAATTTGGCCACCTAGTTTCCGATTAAAAAAATCGGCTGAACCCACTAACGCTTTCACACTCATATCACGTGTATCGACAAGTATTGCAGAGGCATTGTAAACGCCCACACTTTTTTTGCGTGATAAATAGCGAGAAATAACATGTTCTAAAATAGTTTGCAGATGAATATTCAATGTCGTTATGACATTTTGTTGTGATGGTGATACATCATTTAGCACTGCATTTACAAAATGCGGCGCTAAAAATGGCAAATCACGAATAGTTTGCATTTGTAACGGCAAATGAATTGCAGCCTCACGATTGATATCTTTAGGATGAAGCACAATCCAACGGTTAAATAATTTATTGCGAATCTCTCTCAAGTTTTTTTGATCGGGTGTGCGTCGAATCGGATTTTGCGGAATCACAGCCAGGGTCAATGCTTCAGGCAACGTGACCTTGTTGATTGGCTTCCCAAAATAAATCAAACTCGCCGCCCCAACACCTTCAATATTATTTCCATATGGCGCAAGATTCAAATACGCCTCAAGAATTTGTTTTTTGCTGTAATGCATTTCCAGCTGAATCGCACGCACCATTTGTTTGATTTTCCCAGCAAATGTTTTAGAACGAATGCCGTAACGAATACGTGCTAATTGCATAGTAATAGTCGATGCGCCGATGCGCCTTGATTTCATCACATAGGTTTGCCAGCTTGCTTTTAATAACGAAATTGGATTGACGCCATAATGCCAGCGAAAATACTGATCTTCTTGTAACAAAGTGGCCGCGACCAATTCTGGGGATATCTGTTTTAGCGGTACAAAAAGGCGGTATTTTTCGTCTTTACTCAACGTTAAACGTAATAAATGCTGATGTTCATCATAAACGGCTCGTGAGAAGAAAATACCTGCAAGCAAAGGGGGTTTAGGCAAAAAAAATATTGTTGCGAATACGCTGACAAATAGAAAAACTAGGGTTATGATAGTCCACTTAATGCGCTTTTTCATGGTGCTTAAAATAGAAAATTACTCACCCTAAGTCAAGGGTCATTTATGAACAATAAATCACGCAGCTCCTTTCTCGCACTAATCCACTCTTTTTTTATTACTATTTTAGGACAGCTCTCATGGAGCGCGCCTTCCTGGTTAGTTTATATAAAGCGAAAAGCCGCGGAAAAACCACGTGTATTCTGGGGAAGATCGAGTATCTTGCTCGTTGTGCTTCTACTCGTTTTTTATGGGTATCACTGGTATACCCATCTTCCACGTCAGCCTCGTGTCACGGCGTTGATTACTGCACCGCACATGACGCCGGTTGCAAAAGTGCTTGTTCCGGATGTGTTAACCATTGATTTTGGTATTAAAAATAATGAGTTCGCGTCCAAATCAGTTGCGCCATTAAAATTGATTGGCAAAGAAATCCCAGACGGTATCACCCTTTCTCCTGTAATGCCGGGTAAATGGGTGTGGCAAACAGACAGCCGTCTTGTGTTTACACCTGCCAACGATTGGCCTGCGGGACAAGATTATACCCTCCATTTTTCTAAACCTGTTTTCACAAAGGGTATCAAAATGGAAAGTTTGGATTATTCATTTTCAACCCTACCCTTTGCAGCTCAAATAGCGGAATTTAAGTTTTATCAAGATCCTGTCAATCCAGACATGCGGCAAGCGGTCGCAACGATTCAATTTAACTATCCAGTTGATAGCAATAGTTTCGAGCAAAACACCACACTGATGCTGCAAAAATTGAAAGATACCGTACTCAATTTATCGGCCGAACATTTTAAATTTACGGTCACGTATGATGAACATAAACGCACAGCGTATTTGCGCTCAGAATCGCTGCCTATGCCGCAAGTTCCGCGTTATCTCATTCTCACCATCGATAAAGATGTTAAACCTTTGAGCGGGCCATCCGCCACAACTGAAGCCGTCTCAAAAAATGTGTATGTTCCGGATGCCGCTAGTTATTTCAAAGTGACAAACGCAACGTCTGCTGTGGTACGTAATGATCAAGACCGTCCCGAACAAGTCTTTACTATTGAAACAACACTCGGCGTGACGGATGCAGAATTAAATAATGGATTGCATGTTTACTTATTACCAAAAGATTATCCAGCGACAGCAACAGAAGAAGCTAAAACCAATTATCAATGGCAAAATCCAGGCGAAGTTTCTGCTGATATTTTGAAATTAGCAACACCGTTGGAATTGCATGCCATACCTTCCGATCATGATTTTGCAACATTACATAGTTATAAATTCAGCGCACAAACACCCAGCTATATTTATTTGAAAATAGACAGTGGCATTCATGGTTTCGGTCATTTCACGCTCGCGGATCCCTATGCTGCTGTCATTAAAGTACCTGACTATCCTAAAGAAATCAGCTTTTTGCATAAAGGTGCACTACTCGCGTTAAGCGGTGAAAAAAAATTGTCTGTGTTAATTCGCGGCGTACCTGCAGTCAAATTCCAGTTTGCGCGCGTACTGCTAAATAACGTGAATCAACTGATCACACAAACCCAAGGCAATTTTAATGATCCGCAATTTTTGAATTTAAGCTTCAATCAAGACAACATCAGTGACATTTTTTCAGAAGTTAGAACATTCGACCAAAACAATCTCGCAAAAGAGCAATATACTGCGTTAGATTTTGGAACCTATCTTTCTCAAAAAACAAACACCAGTGGACCACAAGGATTATTCTTGCTGACAGCAACCGGATGGGATACTAAAAAAAATGTGGCATTGGATGTTAAATCAAGTCGACTCATTTTAGTGACTGATCTTGGACTGGTCACCAAAGATAACAACGATGGTAGTCACGATATTTATGTACAATCCATTACGCAAGGCGCGCCCGTTGCAAACGCCAATGTTGCCATTTTAGGTAAAAATGGTTTACCCATTTTAACACGCATGACAGATGCACAAGGTCATGCGCATTTCCCCACATTAAAAGACTTTACCAATGAACGTGAACCAACTGTTTATTTAGCGAATCTTTTAAGTGATGTTTCGTTTATTCCCTATAATAATACGGATCGCCAACTTAATTTTTCACGTTTTGATATTGGCGGCACGTATACTAACGATGATTTACAAACATTAAGTGCTTATGTATTTTCTGATCGCGGTATTTATCGTCCGGGTGATACAGCGCATATTGGCATGATTGTGAAACAAGCGTATGTGCAACCACAACCTGCTGGATTACCGTTAGATGCAACCATCACTGATCCACGCGGAACCACGGTGCAAGAACAAAAATTCACACTGGATGCAACAGGTTATTTGACACTTGATTTTCATACTGAAGACACATCACCGACAGGACAATACACAGTTAATTTATACATCGTAAAAGATAATAAACCGAGTAATTTATTAGGTTCAACAACAATTCGAGTTGCAGAATTTCAACCTGATCGTATGCGTATTAAAAGCCATCTATCAACAGAACAATCCATTGGCTGGATTTCACCTAATGCTCTTTCTGCTAATGTTGAATTATGGAATTTATATGGCGCACCAGCGACGGATCGTAAAGTCACTGCTAAAATTTTATTAGCGCCCAAACGCGTTCAATTTAACGCTTATCCAAGCTATATTTTTGTTGATCCCTTATTTGATCCGAATAAACCCGCCAAAGTGTTTACCGACACATTGACGGATAGTCGTACCGATGCAAAAGGACAAGCACAATTTGATTTGAATTTAGAACGATTCGAAAAATCAACCTATCAACTCACCTTCTTTGCTGAAGGTTTTGAGGCCGAAGGCGGCCGCAGTGTTGCGACACAAACCAGTGCGTTAATCAGTCCTCTTAGCTTTTTTGTTGGATACAAAGCAGATGGTGATTTAAATTATATTAAACAAAATAGCCAACATACCGTGAATTTCATTGTAGTGAATCCGCAGTTGAAACAACAAGCCGTTAACAATTTAAAAATTCAACTCGCCGCATTACACCCTGTTTCAACACTGGTTAAAAATCCCGATGGCACATTTCAATATAAATCACTCATTCAAACCAGCGTGATCAGCACGCAAGATTTTTCTGTGAATGAAAATAGCACCAATTACACATTACCAACGCAACAAATTGGTGATTTTGCTGTGACCGTGCTCGATCAAAATAATACTGAATTAAGTCGATTCAAATATACGGTCGTTGGTGCGAGTCAATTACCACTCACGAAAAATGCAGAGCTCAGTGTAAAATTAAACAAATCCGCTTTTCATGCAGGTGAAGACATTGAAATGGAAATTACAGCACCTTACACCGGTGCTGGGTTAATTACCATCGAGCGCGACAAAGTGTATGCGACGCAGTGGTTTAAAACGAATACCACCAGTTCAGTTCAGAAAATTCATATTCCAAATGATTTTCAAGGCAATGGCTACGTCAATGTGGCATTTGTACGAGACTGGGATTCACCTGAAATTTTCATCAGTCCATTAAGTTATAGTGTGGTTCCTTTCAGCGTGGATCATAGTGATCGAGCCATTCATATTGATTTAACGACACCGGAATTGGCACGTCCTGGTGAGCCGTTTACGATTCAATATAAAAGTGATAAACCCGGCAAAATAATTGTGTTTGCAGTTGATGAAGGCATTTTACAAGTGGCAAGCTATAAGACACCCGATCCACTTTCATTTTTCTTCCAAAAACATGCGCTCGAAGTTGTAACACAACAAACCGTCGATCAAATATTGCCGAAGTTTATTCAAGACCGTGAATTATCCGCTGTCGGCGGTGATGGTGGTGAAGCTGCATTGCGTAGTCATCTTAATCCATTCAAACGCAAAACCGATTTACCTGTTGTTTATTGGTCCGGCATAATCGATACCGACACCACAACGCGACAACTCATCTATCAAGTACCCGATTATTTTAATGGCACGTTACATGTCATGGCCGTTGCTGTTGCGGCAGATGCAGTCGGTGCCGCGGATAAAACATCGGAAGTGCGTGGTCAATTCGTCATTAATCCGAATGTACCTACATTTACAGCACCCGGCGATGAATTTGAAATTACTGCGAGCATTGCCAACAATGTTAAAGGGTCCGGTGTTGATGCTAAAGTGAATGTGCATCTGAATGTGACACCAGAGCTTGAACTGATTGATCCCGCTGATCAAACGATTGCAATCAGTGAAGGTCAGGAAAAAACCGTCACCTATAAATTACGCGCCAAGAGCACGCTGGGTTCTGCACGTATCGACTTCACCGCGAACATTGCAGACAAATCCAGTAAGATGAGCGCAACATTGAGTGTACGTCCAGCCAGTTCTTATTTCACAACGATCAACAGTGGTCGTGCTGACACGAATAAAACACTCACATTGGATCGGAATTTGTATCCCGAATACCGTCGTGTCGAAGCCGCCGTATCGAGCAGTCCTCTCATTTTAATTGCTGGTTTACAACGTTATCTTGATAATTTTCCCTATGGTTGTACAGAACAGCTTGTGAGCAAAGCATTCCCGCTTGTTGCTGTTGCAAATCAACCTTGGTTTTTCGTGAACCATGCCGAGCTCGCGCAAAACAAAATCCAAAATACCATACAAGCCTTAGGACAACGGCAAATGTCCAGTGGCGCATTTAGTTATTGGCCCACTGTAGGTCAGAATGACAGTGATGCATTTTCGTCAGTCTATGCAATGCATTTCTTAACGGAAGCACGTGCAGCAGGTTATCCAGTTCCCAATGATATCTTACGTGCAGGAATCAGTTATCTAAAAGATTTGGCTTCACAAACGCCGACTGATCTTGATCAAGCAAGAATTCAAGCTTATGCAATTTATATTCTTACTCGTAATGAAATCGTAACAACCAATTACTTAACTAACTTGCAGCTTTATCTCGATCAAGATAAAACACATGTGTGGCATCAAGATATTCTCAGTGTTTATATCGCAGCAACCTATCAACTATTGAAAAGTGATCGAGATGCTGAGCGAATGATTGATTATTTCAAACCCGCTGATCTTTCTGAAAATGCTGTGACCGATTTTTATAGTAATGATATTGCGAGAGCACAGTATCTCTACCTGCTTGCAAAGCATTTTCCAGATCGTTTAAATAAGCTAGGCGACGATCTAGTTATGCCGCTTGTGACGGCTGGAAATAGCGATGAAATTAATACAATTTTATCGAGCTACATCAGTCTGGCATTAAGTGCTTATGCACAAACGCACGAGACCACACATCATGCCGCATTATCTATCAGTGAAACATTGCAAAATGGACAACAAAAAATATTAGTCACGCCTGATAGCGTGTATCAAAAAGCACAGGTGGATGAACTTGCGCATACAATTGATTTTATCACTCCAGAAAAACAAGCCTTTTTTTATCAAGTCACCCAAACGGGATTTGATAAAAATCTATCGAATGAAGTGCTGAAAAATAATTTGGAAATTGAACGTGAATATCGCGATGAAAAAGGCAATGTGCTAGCAAGCACTACACTTGGAAAAGAAATCGAAGTGCGTATTCAAGTTCGATCATTAAACAATACGGATTTGAGTCATGTTGCCATCGTAGACTTATTACCCGGTGGATTTGAAGTTGTGCGTGACTCTGTCAAATCAGATAACGTCGATTATGCGGACATACGAGAAGATCGCGTCATATTTTTTAGTTATGTCACTCCAGACAGCAAAGAAATTGTCTATCGCATTAAAGCAACTAACGCAGGCAAATTTATTGTTCCGCCCATATCTGCGACCTCTATGTACAATCCAAATGTGAATGCACACAATGCGGTGGGATTGATGACGGTCACGAATTGATTTTTATACACCCGGTACCTAAGCTACACTCGGCACCGGGTGCGTACGCTAAAATATAAAAACCTCAATATAATCAACAAGTTAACTCAATTTTCCCAGTGCTGGATTTATCGTCTTCTGCTCGCAATCTAGTCAATATATTGTATAATTTATATATTGAATCCAGCACATTAGATAATTATGACTCATGAAAGAAAAGATGAAGATGATAGCCTTATACGATACGCCGCACGGAAAAAACATCCTGTGTGGGTGCAGTATGATGAAGTCATCGTTCCACAAATCATCCAAAATGCATTGGCAAAAGGTAACGTCAGTCTCTTCGAGTTATATCAAGTATTATCCGTTGCGCGTTTTGCTTGTGAGTATGAAATAAAAAAAACTCGTATAAGCTGGGTACCAAGCAAAGCATATGTCATGTCTGGCAATGATTTTGGTGCATTTCAATATGGCGGATCACAAGAACACGAAATTAATAATATAGAAAAATGGGGCAAGCATGTAGCCGATTTACTTAATAATAGAATAGGTAATGATAAATTTATACATAGAGGTTTAAGTCACAGTTACTTAGCTGTACAGCGTGGAAGTGTTGATAATAGACTAGTTCATCCAGTCGGACCTGTATTAGATCGCTTAGACCAAGATTTTCAAAAATTATTACATACCAACAATTTTTTTGAGTTCATAAAGCTTGCCGCGCGTCTCATGTATGATTTATCCAACTTTCCGCCGATCACTCGCGGTAGCTTGGCTGTGAATACCTGGATTATTGATAATGTTGCAAAAATAAAATTTGGTATCCCCAGTATCAAACCGGCACTTCACGATTGGACGGCTTTCCTTGAAACTCCCGAAAAATATACAGGATTTTATGCAATTGCTGCTACTGCGAAATATCTTGAAACGATTCCCGGCATTTATTCGGTTCATCAAACCTATTTGGATTCTTTGCCTGAACTTTTGCGAAAAAATCCAAATAATACAAACAATCTTCAATTGAGAGAAACAAGTTGGAATAATCTAAAAGAAATTATCAGTAATGCATTAGATAATCCGCAACAATTCAAATTAAATTCAGATCAAATAAAATTATTAGGTGATCTTAAGAATGGTTTGATCCCATTCAGAAAACCCTCTGATGAAATAGTACAATTTGTTGACGCTATTAAAGCAGCGCCATCTAATGATGTAAACTACGAACAACTATTAACAAACTCTGGATATTCCAGAGAAAAGCTTTATAGACTTCTTTCTCTTGATGATAATTTAACAAATGCCTATTTGCAGTCATACGGTAACACAAAAAATGAAGAATCATTGAATGCTGATTGGGTTGAATTAGAAATTATAAGACAACTCCCTAGTATGCAATTAATGCAATTAATGCAATTAAAAACAAGTATGTCTATTCCTGAAGCCAAGATCCAACCTGACAATGATAAACATCCATTAGAAGAAAAATATACTGAATCGATCGATCAATTTAGAAGAGCTAGCTTTGCTACCTGGGAAGACGTTGCGCAAATACCATTGGACGTATTAAACAGGTATGAAGAAATAATTGATGATAATGATTCATTATTAAAAAAACCTTTTCAAGAAGCCATCTGGAGTGGCGGCATAAGACTACAAGATTTAATCGGATTAAACGCAGATGAAATTGCATTAGTCACATCTCCCGACGCAATTGAATTATATAATTGAAATATTTTTTATCGTGGCCAAGATATCTTATTAAGAGAGCATTTATTAAAAGATTTGAATTCAATGGAAGGTCAGTATAAAAAGGCATTAGAATCAGCCGATATTCATGTCACTATTTCCACTAGACCATCATTTTATTTTGCTAGCTATGATGATGCAACTAAAATGGCCTTAAAAAAAGAGAGAATGGCTTTTCTTGATAAATTAAATCAATACATTAATTTTATTCCTGATGTTGAGAAAAAAATTGCCGCTTATCAACATTTTCAAAATTATTCGATTGTGACTGCTCACAGAAATATTGGATTGTTAGCCCTTGGACAGACAGATGCACAAAAAGAAATTGCAACTAACATTAAAAATTTAGAAACAAGATTATCTCAAAATAGGCAGCAGAGATAAATATAACAAGATAAGCGTCACTGCCGCAGGAATTGCTTGCACAATTAAGATTTTTCGACTCACTGTTATTCCAGCGTATACACCTGCGATGACGACACAGCTTAAGAAAAAAATCTTCACATGAAATGATTGCGCGGGATCTCCAGGTAATAATCCCCAGAAAAGACCTGCGCTTAAAAATCCATTATAAATCCCCTGATTTGCAGCAAGAGATGCGGTTTGATTAGCTTGTTCTTGAGTTAATTTGAATGTTTTGCGACCTAATGGTTTTGTCCAGAAGAAAAATTCGAGTATGAAAAACCAGAGATGTAAAATAGCTGTTATTCCGACGCCGATCGTCACAAGTGTATTGATCATAAATTCTGCTCTTAAAATGGTAGAAAATATAAGCCTGATTATAACAGGATTTTTCACCTACACCACCCTGTGAATAATAATCTATTCTTCTGCCTGATTACGAATATCCGCAATAATTCCAAGACAAGAAATGAATCCAACAAAAATAGGCAATGAAAGACTGATAAGAGGATTACTCGGTTTAAATCCTAAAATTTTAAATACAAACGTTTGCACCAACAAAGTCAATAAGCTGATCAAGATCAGAAAGAGTATGCATGCCATCCAATAACACACTTCAGGAATATGTTTTTTAAACATGTTTGGATCACGTGTTTTCTTAGAACAATTTCGTACTAACCACATTACAGAAAATTGTCGTAAGCGTGGGCGATCAAACAGATCCACTAACACATAATAGCCGTCCAATTCTTGTAATGGATTTAACATGCGAAATGCCGAAAGATAAGTAAATAAGGCGAAAAGCCACAAAAATGCTTGTACGTGCACACTTGGAATGACAAAAATCAATAATGAACAAATACCCGCAACTAAAATATCCGTGCATACACCTGCAAGATTTACAAAAATTCGTTGCGCTCGTTTTCGACTTAACCACATGTCTGATGTATCTGTAAACGCAATAGGTCCTAACCAATACCACCCGATACCCATGTAATGTACTTCACGGCCATATGATTTGGTTGCAAGAGCATGTCCCATTTCATGAAGAGCGACAGATAACAGCGTAAAGGGCACCAAATAAATAATCAGTATCCAACTATCATGTATCGTTCTGAAGAGTAGTATCTCATGCTGAGTTGAAAATCCGAATGCAAAAAAACCCATAATAATAATAAAAATTAATAGAATTTTTCCTATACTGCTAAATAATATAAAAGCTGCCTTGTTATATAACGCTGTCAGCCACTTATCTGCATCACCAATTGCAATTCGTGATTCTAAAATACGTCTCACAAGTAACATCGATTTAACCCAAGCTGGTTGCTTTGCTAACATTGTGACATCTTCAATATCCACTTGTGTGACAAATCCGGTTTTTGCCAATTTAGAAATCAGAGCGGCGACAACATCAGGCGCAAATACATCAAATTCATTGGCTAATGACATCGTGATTTCTTGCATGGTATGCTGCCCATTCATCTGCTGCCAAATAAACCATCCTTCGCCAGATAATTTAAAATAACTGCCATTGTCAGGATTTTTTAGAATAATAATAACTTGTTCATCTACTGTTGTACGATGATGCGCGGTCACGTTTGGATTTTGTGCGGGTCTACTGCGATCCACCATCAATGTCATAAATGTTTTAGCAACATTGTTTTCTGATTCGAGCAGTTCAGATAAATACTCATGTTTCAATTCGAATAATTCACACATCGTCGCTGCACGTGCTGTTGCATTGCGCGGTTCATGTGAAATCAATGTGGCTTCACCAAACAAGGTCGGTGCTTTAAGTGTAGCAAGTTGATGTTCAGTGCCATCTTCATTTTTTGTTACGATGTCAACTTCACCTGATCGAATAAGATAACAACGATCACCGACCTGGCCTTCTTGAAATATGATTTCACCCAACGCAACATGACGTTCTTCAATTTGATTAGCAAGCCACATCAATCGTTCCTGTGATAAGCGGCTAAAGGGTAATGATTGTTTGATAAATCGTGTTCTTAACATTTGCTCGGCACTGGCATACATTGCCGACTGCAACTGATGACGCTCTAAAAAATCATGTAAGCTTTTTAAATCGAGATATAACAGCACCATGTTTGTTTGTGCCGTCACAGTTGCAGTACGTTTCCCGGTTGATGAAAAAAACCCAATATCACTTAACCCAATCGTTTCCCCAGGATGTAACATTGCAAGCGGTTCAATGATCATTTTAGGTGGTTTTTTTGAGAGTTTAATTTTAATTTTACGTTTTTTTAGGGGAACAAGATGCGTAACTTCAGCACATCCCTGGACGATTATGTAAATACTATCAACTAATACATCTTCTTCGACTATTTTTTCACCAGGAGAATAGCGCAATTCTGTCATGAGACCCGCTAATTCTTGACTATCTTTTTCTGACAACATAGCAAAACAAGGAAGGGCAGTAATGAGAGCCTGTCGTTGTTTGGTACTGACTTCGCTACTCTTAGAGTCCCCAGACATCACCTACTCCCATTTTTCATTCTTTTAGTATAACTTGCTTTCAGGTAACCTGTAACTATGCATATCTTTAAGAGGTGAGCTGGACGTATGAGCGACTTAAAAGAAGTATTTGAACTTTGGACCACCGATTCCAACTTTAAACAAAACTTTAAAAAAAATCCAAAACAAGCTTTGGAAGAAGCTGGTATACAATTGGATGAAAATGATTTAAAAAAAGTGTTAACGAGTATTCAAAAACAGGAAGAATTGGAAAAGAAAATTAATAAATAAATATCACTGGTCACAACAGATTATTTAATTGCCTCAATCATCGCAGAAAAATATTTCGGTGGTTCGGGGCGATCATACCATGCAAGAGCCATACTGTTTTCATATATTTTTTCTGAATTCAGCACAGTCAATTCACCGTTTTCAATATAGGATTTACTAAATTCCAGCGCTAATACACCATATCCAAATCCTGATGTTAACATCATCGCCATCATATCGGTACGATTCACAAAATGGCGTTCATGCTGAGCTAATTCCAGCAAGCCAAAATGCCGTAAATAATTCATCGTCATTTGATCAAATGGATCAAAGTCAATGATGCGTTCATTTTTAATAATATCGTGTAATTTTCTCTGCTTCCATTTTGATGTGCAGACTAAAATATAATGTTCAGGTTGTAAAATTTTATGTTCCATTTCAGGCGCAATATCTTCACGTTGAATCACAGCAAGTTGACTTTCTCCTGCGCGCAGCGAACGTACTCGTGATTCATGATCATTAATATCAAATTGCATCAGTAAATTAGGAAATTGCTGCATAATTGAAAAACATTGCCTGATAATGCGTGAGCGCATGATACTGGTTGGACCTGTGACACAAAATCGTATCGCGGTTTCTTTTCCAGCACCTTGGATAATCGCCAGTGCTTCCCCTTCCAATTCACGTGTCGCATGACAATAACGTAATAATGCTTCACCTTCCGGTGTTAACATCATGCCGCGTCGGGTGCGAATAAATAACGTGCTGCCCAGTTTAGCTTCCAACATGCGTATGCGTTGCGTCACGGCAGTTTGCGTGATATGCAATACAGCGGCTGCGCCATGCACTGTTTTGTCTCTTGAAACAGCAACAAATGCTTCTAATTGTGGACTGAGTAAACTCATGCGTTACCTTACAACAATTGTTGTTTGAATTTTTCTACCCAATCATGATCGATAAAATTCTCGAGCACAAGATCTTCTTTTAAACGAGGTTGAATGTGTTTTTTTATTAAAGATTGATATGAATAAAGATCCGGCACAACCAGGCCAATTTCCTTCCCTTTTTCATCATTCACACGTACTTGTAAAATTTCTTTAAAAAAAACATGTTGCTCTAACTGGCTCATTTCACTCTCTGACATAGGACCGCCTTGATGTGCCAATGTGCCTTTGCTTGCAATCGATAAGCGTTCATAATAATTCGGTTTTTTGCCTGCTAAATAACGTTTAGCATCCACATGATACCCGATTAATAATGCAATTTTATTTGAAAACCCCATATCATAGGCCAACTTGGCACCAATCCATTCGTGATGCATGATGCCAAGATGCGCCATTGTGCGCTGTTCTGTTTCCGATGCAAAATGGCCGATATCATGAAAAAGAGAAGCTAAAATCACTTCATCAGAATGCCCTGATTTTTCTGCAAAATAGGCGCTCTGCAATGCATGTTCCAGTTGCGACACAGGCTCACCAATATAATCTGATGTTGCAAACACTGCTAAACTGCGGATGGCACGATTGACAGGATCCATACACTACTCCGTTTTTTCTGTGATTGGATTTGCCACATTATAAATAGCAGCACCTGCGGAATAATCTTTATTTGGATCACGCTCGCAATCGGGCGGGAATTTTTCGCGTTTATCTTGATAATATTCATCACGCTTCGATCCGCCTTCCGCTGCTTTGTTAAATGTAATAAACATAGCACGGCGTGAACGTTGCGTTCGATTGGACTCTGAATAATGAGGTAGATACGAATCAAATAAAATCACATCCCCTTTTTTGCATTCAATAGGCGTCCATTTTAATTTTTCAGCAATGTCTTTGCTGATAGAACCATCTTTTTCTTGTGGCAAAATTTCAGGTTTATTAGCACCGCCTTCAACCAATTGCAAACACCCATTCTCAAGCGTGCAATTATCAATCGCCACCATCATGGTAATATGATACCGCTGATTAAAACTCACAAATGCAGGTGCATCTTGATGTGGTTTAAAACCACTGCCATTAGGAAATTTATAATTAATTTTTTCTTTAAAAATCACTGCGGGTTCATACATCAATTCAGATACCAAATGAATGGTGCGCTCCCCACGCGCGATTTCATTCATACTCGCATGATAATCAATAAAATTTTCTACACGGCATAGTTGACGTTCGTCATTAATATTCTTTTCAAAATATTTCATCCATTTTCCGGGTGTTTCAGGCCATGCTGTCAATTCATCGCACCATGCTGCAATATTATTTCTAATATGTTCATCAAAAAAATCAGTTAACACAATAAACCCGTGTTTTTTCCAAAATGTCATTTGCGCATCGCTTAATTGATAATCCACTATGTCACTCCTAACGATAATATTTCTGTTGTTAACGGTTCTAAATTAAAATCTTGTTTACCAAGAATATGTGTTAATACCCAGCCTAGTAACAATGCCACGGAAAGTATTCCAACGGTAAGGTAAATGCCTACGTTGGCTTCGAGCACCGGCATAAAAATTGCACCGACAAATGCGCCCAATTTTCCAAAACCTGCCGCGAGTCCATGGCCTGTCGCTTTCATTTCTATTGAATATAATTCAGCAGGCAGTAAATATGTGGTGATGCCAGGACCAAAATTAACAAAAAAATTAAATAAAATAAATCCTGTAAATATCATACTTAAATTAATTGAATTTGAAAAAGTATGACTTAAACTTAAAATCAACAACCCAAGAAAGGAATACATAAATCCTAGTTTTTGTAATTTTATTCTTTCTATTTTAGTCACAAAAAAAACGACTGAGATTGAACCGATCACGACAAATATATTAACAAACAATGTACTTTTTAGAACGTCATTGGCATCCAACAATAAATCACTGTGATTGGCAATATGCACGGCTTGTAAAACATACGGTGTAAATAAACCAATCCCATAATAAGATATATCGAGCAAAAACCAGGATAACGATAAACACACGGTTATCTTCAAAAATTGCGGAGAAAATAAGGTCTGATAGTTTTGCATAATCGTTTGATTTTGTTTTCTTAATTGTTGATGCACTTTCCATAAAAAACTTTCTGGCAATTTCGCCCGCAGTAAAAGTCCAATGACGGCAGGCACGGCACCTGATGCGAACATAATACGCCATACCTCAAGGTGGGGATACACTTTAAACATCAGCCACGCAGCCATCACACCGACAGGTGATGCGAGACAATTGAAAAACATGGCTGCGGTAATGAATCTAGCGCTTTTATTTTTTGGAATCATTTCAGAAAGATAAGCGGCGCAAATCGGATAATCGGCGCCCACACCAAATCCGATTAGAAAACGGAATACACAAAGAGAAATCGTATTCCATGCACAGGCTGAGATTAAAGCAATTATGACGAAAAAAATCAGATTAAAAATCAGCAAACTTCGTCTGCCTATCATGTCAGACATTCTGCCAAGCACAATCGCGCCAAGGGCCGCTCCCATCGGTGCAGCTGCTTGAGTCAAGCCAATCATGAATGGCGACGGATGATACAAAACATAAATAAACGGTTCGGCAACAGAACTGATATACAAGTCATAGCCATCAATAAACAAGCCCAAAGCGCACACAATCCATACATGCAACAGTAATTGCTTATTTGGGCATTCTTCCATGAAAACCTCATGCGCATTTAGCTAAGTAGTCTAGCTTAAGTTTAGGTTTTATGTCATTAGGCAATGAAACTACTTTTACACCTGCTTAAGAGGCGTTATGATTTTGAAACTAGAATGGAGTATAAAAAAATGCAAAAGGATTCGGTTGTTATTGCAAGTATTGCACGCACACCTCAAGGCAATTTACTCGGCGCACTCAAAGACGTGTCCGCGCCAGAACTGGGTAGTGTTGCAATTAAAGCCGCGATTGAGCGTGCACAGTTGACGCCTGACGATATTCAAGAAGTCATGATGGGATGTGTATTGTCCGCGGGGTTATATCAAGCACCTGCGCGTCAAGCCGCATTAGGCGCAGGGATACCTGTTAGCACACCTTGTACGACGATTAATAAAATGTGCGGCTCAGGCATGAAAGCCGTGATGTTAGCGTATGACTCGATCATGGCAGGTACTTACGACATTTTCATTGCTGGTGGCATGGAAAGCATGAGTAATGCGCCTTATCTTTTAAAAAGAGCACGGGAAGGATATCGGTTAGGCCATGCCGCACTAATTGATCACATGATGCTAGATGGCTTGGAAGATGCTTATGAAAAAGGGAAGCCCATGGGGGTTTTTGCTGAAAAATGCGCTGCAACATTTCATTTTTCGCGCACTGATCAAGATGAATTTGCAACTCGCTCACTAGAACGTGCACAAAAAGCCATGCGAGAAAATTATTTTGCTGCTGAAATTGTTCCTGTCAAAATCAAAACGCGTCAAGGCGAACAAACGGTTGATACAGATGAACATCCTGGCTCTGTCAAAATTGAAAAAATTCCCCAATTAGCGCCTGTATTTTTAACTGAAGGTACTGTGACTGCAGCAAATTCTTCATCTATTGCTGATGGAGCAGCGGCAATGGTTGTAATGAGTGCTCGTGAGGCTGAAAATCGACAAATCAAACCACTCGCACATATCATTGCTCATGCGAGTTTTGCTAAAGCATCTGGTGAATTTACCACTGCACCAATTGATGTAATCAATCAATTAGTAAAAAAAATTAACTGGAGTATTGACTCCGTTGATTTGTTTGAAATCAACGAAGCATTCGCTGTAGTTCCAATGGCAGCAATGCAAGCATTGCGCATCCCGCATGAAAAAGTAAATATTCATGGCGGCGGTTGTGCTCTTGGACATCCGATCGGAGCATCCGGCGCCCGAATTATTGTGACGTTAATCGCGGCATTGCAGCGTCATCATTTAAAACGGGGTATTGCAGCGCTTTGTATTGGTGGCGGTGAGGCAACGGCTGTTGCGGTTGAAATGATATATTAACCCCACTTAGTACGTCTTCCCACGCAGGCTAGGGTATGCACACAAGTCCCCTCCTTTGAAAAAGGAGGGACTACTTGTGTGCATACCCTAGCCCACGCAGGGGGAAGGCGTACTAACACAAACTCGGATTATATTGGAGAATCATCATGCAACGCGAATCAATGGAATTTGATGTTGTTATTGTCGGTGCAGGTCCGGCTGGTTTATCTGCTGCAATTCGTTTGGCGCAACTCTGCAAAAACAAAAATAAGCCTCTTCAAATTTGCGTCATCGAAAAAGGTGAAGAAGTCGGAGCACAGATTTTATCGGGTGCCGTACTTGATCCGAGCGCGATGTTTGAATTAATGCCTGATTGGCAAATGAAAAACCCGCCTGTGCATACTGCGGTCTCACAAGACCGTTTTATGTTTCTCACAGAAAAAAATTATTACCGTATTCCCACCCCGCCTCAAATGCGCAATCACGGCAATTATATAATAAGTCTTGGACAGTTTTGCCGTTGGCTTGCCGCACACGCTGAAAGTTTAGGCGTCAATATTTTCCCTGGATTTGCTGCCACAGAAGTTATATATGACAAGGATATGCGCGTCTCTGGTGTCATCACAGGTGATAAAGGCATTGATAAGGAAGGTAATAAAACTGCGCGTTTTCAACCCGGTATAGAATTACGTGCAAAGCAAACTCTATTTGCAGAAGGCTGCCGCGGGTCATTAACTCAAACCTTGATCAAACAGTTTAATTTATCCAAAGACTCGAATCCGCAAACGTATGGTTTAGGCATTAAAGAACTCTGGGAAATTCCTGATAATTTGCATCACGCCGGATTTGTTATGCATACGATCGGCTGGCCGCTGGACACTAAAACCTACGGCGGCTCATTCATGTATCACTTTGATAAAAACCTATTAGCCATCGGATTTGTTGTGGGTCTTGATTATCAAAATCCTTACTTAAATCCTTATGAAGAATTTCAGCGATTTAAAACACATCCATCTGTTTCGCCTTTACTCGAAAATAGCAAACGTATTGCTTATGGCGCACGCTCTTTAAATGAAGGTGGATTGCAATCGATTCCAACACTGACTTTCCCAGGCGGCTTACTCATTGGATGTGCAGCAGGCTTTTTAAATGTGCCCAAAATTAAAGGCATTCATAATGCAATGAAATCAGGCATGATCGCAGCTGAAAGTATTTTTCCTGATATTTCACAAAATCAAACTTACCCAGAAAACTTGAAAAAAAGTTGGGTATGGGATGAATTGTACCGTGCACGCAATATTCGTCCAGCGATGGCTTGGGGATTGTGGCCTGGTCTCGTTTATTCTGCACTTGATACTTATATTTTCCGTGGCAAAGCGCCATGGACTTTTCAGAATCACGCTGATTACACTCAATTAAAAACAACCGATCAAAGTGAAAAAATAGACTATCCCAAACACGATAATAAAATCACGTTTGATCTACTTTCATCTGTATTTTTGACACACTCAAAGCACGATGAAAACCAACCCTGTCATTTGAAATTAAAAGATCCATCCATTGCCATTCAGGTGAATTTAAAATATTACGCGTCACCTGAACAACGGTATTGCCCTGCCGGTGTTTATGAAATTGTCTATGATGAACACAATGCACCACACTTACAAATTAATGCTGCAAATTGCATTCAGTGCAAGGCATGCGATATCAAAGATCCTACGCAAAATATTACGTGGACGCCGCCTGAAGGTGGTTGTGGGCCGCAATACACCATGATGTAACTTGCTACTTTGAATTAATTTACTTATGATAATTCAGTATTAAATAAATCATTTAAAAAAAAGGAATTTTATGAAAATAATAGTGCGAATTTCAACGATAGTTATCTTAACTGTTTTACTCACTAGCTGTGCTGTGGGCGGTCTTTTATAGGACTTCCATTTTAAAAGGAATAAACTCATGAAATGGACAATTTCATCACTTAATAAAAATCACGCTGTATCATTAACTATTTTAACCACTCTATTTTTTTCGTCTTCTAATGTCGCATTTGCGCATCACAAAAGACATCATCATCATTGTCATCATCACCCTATACCCGTGACTATGTCTTACAAAGATCAATTGCCCGTCGAACCCGTTTTCGTTCCAAACTGGTATGTCGGTGCTCATATTGGTGTTTCAAGAACACATGACAACCAAACTCCTAATTCTGGTGATTCAGTAACGCAAATTGGTCCAGGTTGGACAGCCGATTTAGGTTATCAATTTGCTGAATGGCATCGAGCTTTATTTGCGGGTGAATTGGGTTATACACAATATCACAACTCAAATGAAACTAAACCCGGCCTCAATGTTGCTTATACCGAACATTTTGCATCGTATTTAGCAGCCGTTGTTCAATATCCACTTGTGTATAATTTCAATGTATTTGGTAAGTTGGGAGCTGCTTACAGTTATGCGAAAAAAACATTTAATGCGTTTGGTGGTTCAAACAGCGCAAATGTATATAGTCCCTACTATGGCGCAGGACTTTCATACAATGTTACACCCAAAGCCGCTATTGTAGTGCAATGGGCTAGAGTACGTGGCAATCACAGCACTGGCAGTACTGATTTAACTTCTCTGGGTTTTTCTTATAACTTTCTGTAATAGATATGAGGATGAAAGTGACAGAACAAAATGATGCCCATTCAATAAAAAAAACATCCTTAGTTAAATTAGCTATCATCCTCTTTGTCATTATTGCTCTCTGTTTTACTTTCTTATTCTGGTCTAATCATCATAAACCATTAACCTTGTATGGCAATGTCGATATTCGCGATGTGAATCTTGGATTTAGAGTAAGTGGGCGATTGCTTTCCCTGGATGTAGATGAAGGAGATCGGGTTCATCCTGGAGAACTCATTGGTCATCTTGATCCTGAACCCTATATACGGGAAGTCAATGCTAAAAAAGCAGCTGTGAATCAGCAGCAAGCGTATCTCGTCTACGCTCAAACTGTGTTAGCTCGAGAAAAACGTTTATTTGGTACCGGTGCTTCGTCTATCGATAAATATAATAATGCGCAGTCTTCATATACTGCAGCGAAAGCGAGCCTTGATAAAGCCATTGCTGACCTTTCGGTATCATCACTCAATTTGAATGACACTTATTTATTCGCGCCATCAGCAGGTGTTGTTTTAACACGCGCAGTAGAACCCGGCACCATGTTAGCTGCGACTGAGACGGTCATTTCTGTCACATTGATCAATCCAGTGTGGGTTCGAGCGTATGTCACGGAACCCGATCTTGGCAAAGCCAAGCCTGGAACAGCGGTTAAAGTCTATGCCGATTCATTTGCTAATAAAGCATTTGATGGACAAATTGGTTTTGTGTCACCCGTCGCAGAATTTACGCCAAAAACGGTAGAAACATCTGATTTACGCACCGAGCTCGTTTATCGGCTTAGAATTGTCATGCAAGATCCTCATCATCAACTTCGTCAGGGCATGCCTGTTACAGTGAAGATTGAGAATGGATAACTCGACTGTTGCCATTGAATTGGATTCCGTCGTTAAAACATTCCGCAATGAAGATAATAGCGTTACCGAGGCACTTCAATCCATTTCTGCACACATTAAACGTGGCGTGATTACTGGAGTTGTCGGCGCAGATGGTGCAGGAAAAACCACGCTCATGCGCCTGATGGCAGGCTTATTATCTTTGACTGCAGGACGGATTTCAGTCGAAGGCATCGATCCAATTACACAAACAGCACGCTTACGCGACATGTTGGGTTACATGCCGCAAAAATTTGGACTATATGAAGATTTGACTGTGATTGAAAATCTAAACCTGTACAGCGATCTTCAAGGTGTTGTTGGTCAAGAACGTGAAACTGCCTTCGAAAAATTATTAGATTTTACCGATCTCAAATTATTTACCGCCAGACGTGCAGGAAATCTTTCAGGCGGTATGAAACAAAAATTGGGACTCGCATGCGCCCTCATTGGCAAACCCAAAGTATTATTGCTGGATGAACCCACTGTGGGTGTAGATCCCATTTCTAGACGCGAATTATGGAAAATGGTGAACACGCTGGTTTCTGAGGGAATGACGGTTATCTGGAGTACCACTTATTTATCTGAAGCTGAATTGTGTGACGAAGTAATCGTCATCAATAAAGGTAAACTCATCTACAATGGTATCCCACTAACACTGACTGATAAAATGAATGGGCGTAGTCTCCAATTGCAAGCCATTGAGGGAAACAAACATTTAATTTTAAAAAAAGTATTACACGCGCCTGAAGTGATTGATAGCGTGATACAAGGCAGTTATGTACGTGTCGTATTAAAAGATAAAAATAAATATCCGGATATCAAATTATTAGATGCGGGTCCGAATGCAAAATTTGTTACAGTAAAACCACGCTTTGAAGATGCCTTTATCGATTTATTAGGTGGTGTTCCTGAAGAATCGGTATCACTTTCGAAACTCGATCCTATTCAAATAAAAACTCAAACAGATATTGTCATCGAAGCCAATCAATTAACTAAGAAATTTGATTCGTTTGTCGCAACAGACCATATCAGTTTTAAAGTAAAACGCGGTGAAATTTTTTGCTTGCTTGGCCCTAATGGCGCTGGGAAATCAACAACATTTAAAATGATGTGCGGATTATTAATGCCAACATCAGGATCATCATCCATTCTTGGCATTGATACTAAAAAAAATCCTGATCGTGCAAGACAGCAACTCGGATATATGGCGCAAAAATTCTCTCTGTATGGTGATCTTACCATTCAGCAAAACTTATCTTTTTTTTCTGGTATTTATGGGCTTTCAGGAAAACAGCAAACACAAACCATCGCACAAATGCTCGATATTTTTGATCTGAATCCATACGTAAAACAAAAATCAAAAGAATTACCGCTGGGGTTTAAACAACGACTCGCCCTCGCCTGCGCTATTATGCACAGACCTGCTATTTTATTTTTAGATGAACCTACTTCAGGTGTCGATCCCATTGCACGTCGTGAGTTTTGGGGACACATCAATGAATTAGTTGAGAGTGGTATGACCGTGGTTATCACTACTCACTTTATGGATGAAGCAGAATATTGTGATGAAATTGGTTTGATTTATCGGGGAAAGTTAATCGCATCTGGATCACCCGACCAATTAAAACAACGTATTGTCAGTGACGCATTACCGAATCCAACGATGGAAGATGCGTTTATCAGCCTGATTGAGCAACATGATAAAGATACATCCTCTCTCGATGCAAAACCAGAGAAAGTGTATTCTGCAAACACACCATCCATACTGCAAAAAATTGAACGATCGCACTTTATTACACAACATAAATCATTACGTTGTTTTACAGCACTCTGCAAAAAAGAATTTTATCAAATTATTCGCGATCCCAGTAATGTGTTCGTCGCGTTTATTTTGCCCTTAGTCCTCCTTTTTATTTATGGTTTTGGAATTAATTTAGATACTGCAAAACTTAAACTCGGTGTCGTCATGAATGATTACAGTTCTGACGCACGCCGTTTTGAAAAAAGTTATGCTGATTCTCCTTACATTGATGCAAAAATCCTGGATTTATCCAAAGCAAAAGCGGAATTAACGGCTGGCGATATTCGTGGTTTTGTGATGATTCAATCCGATTTTTCTAAAAAATTAAAAGAATTGAATAGCGTTGCTCCCGTGCAAATATTTACAGACGGATCTGAACCGAATACGGCAAATTTTGTTATCGGATATGCAACGGGTGCATGGCAAACATGGTTGAATATACGCGCACTTGAAACTGCTCATCCCTTATTTACTCCCATTATTACTGAAGACCGTTATTGGTATAATCCCGCTGCCATTAGCAGACATTTTCTTGTGCCAGGCTCCATCGTGATGGTGATGACAGTGATTGGTGCTTTGTTAACATCATTGGTTGTCGCTCGAGAATGGGAGCGCGGCACAATGGAAGCGCTTTTATCCACACCAATTACGCGCATGGAATTTATACTTTCAAAATTGATTCCCTATTATTTGCTTGGCATCATCGCCATGCTCGTCAGCACCGTTGCTGCGGTTACTGTATTGGAAACTCCTTTTCGCGGTTCACTGTTTTTATTATTTATTGAAACATCCTTATTTTTAGGCGGCATTCTTGGTTTAGGATTATTATTATCAACGGTCATTCGAAATCAATTTAATGCCGCACAAGCCGCACTTAATATCGCATATTTACCTGCCGCATTATTATCGGTATTTGTTTGT
>Ga0207068_1093_pt1 | contig 24956 bp, 25 predicted proteins | sample Alteio_BWMinCont_23_FD_153475 | JGI IMG/M metagenome (GOLD analysis project Ga0207068, IMG submission 153475) | Enriched cells from forest soil in Barre Woods Harvard Forest LTER site, Petersham, Massachusetts, United States -... | ecosystem: Environmental > Terrestrial > Soil > Temperate forest >... | reverse complement strand
CGATTTTTTGCGTTAAAATAAAATTTAACTTAATAGCCTAATATACCTATTCATATAGAGATCCCTCTTTCAGCTTTTCGGAATTTTCTGCAACCTGTAGGCCGTCAATTAAGCGATCAATATCGCCATTAAGCACATTATCAAGGTCATATAAAGTAAGACCTATTCGGTGATCAGTTACCCGGCCTTGTGGAAAATTATAAGTCCTGATCTTGGCAGAGCGGTCGCCTGTGGAAACCATTGTCTTGCGCTTGGTTGAGATTTCATCAAGGTATTTCTGGTGTTCCAGTTCATATAAACGTGAACGGAGCACTTTTAAGGCTTTATCATAGTTTTTGAGCTGAGATTTTTCATCCTGGATACTCACTACAATACCCGATGGAATGTGTGTAAGGCGAATGGCTGAATAGGTGGTGTTAACCGACTGCCCGCCGGGCCCGGATGAGCAAAAAGTATCTTTCCTGATGTCTGATTCTTTTAAATCAATATCAAATACTTCAGCTTCAGGTAATACAGCTACACTTGCCGCAGATGTATGTACTCGCCCCTGGGATTCCGTGGTAGGTACGCGCTGTACACGGTGTACACCTGATTCATATTTCATACGTCCATATACCTTATCCTTACCGGATATATTAAAGATAATTTCTTTGAAACCACCATTCGTGCCTTCATGCGCATCAATTACATCTAATTTCCAACCTTTTGTTTCAGCATATTTTGAATACATTTTAAATAATGACCCGCAGAAAAGTGATGCTTCGTCTCCTCCGGTACCCGCTCTAAGCTCTACAATGGCATTCCGTTCATCCATCGGGTCTGGCGGAACCAACATCAATTTTATCTTTTCTTCGAGGGGTTCGCGTTTGGCAAGCATTTCATCAAGTTCAGACTTTGCCATATCTCTGAATTCCTGGTCTTTTTCTTCTGAGATAATCTTTTTTGTATTCTCAATATTGCTAAGCAGATCATCATATTCATGATATACTTCTACTATTTCTTCAAGATTTCGATACTCCCTGTTTAGCTGGGCATATCGCTTCATATCGGTCATTACATCAGGCTCATTTAGTTGCCTGCCAACGTCTTGCCAACGGGTTTTTATTTCTAAAAGTTTATTTAAAAGATCCATACTTTATTAATGATCAATGATCAATTATCAATTAACACGATACGTCATCGCTAGGAACAATATTTGTACCCCAGTTTTAAAATCGAGGTGCAAAATTACCGAAACTAAAGGGAAAGATATTAGTTCAACGTTAAAAGTTAAAGCTTAAAAGTTATGTTGACCATAATTTTTTTGACATTGGATTTTATTACTTCCACCTATTCACTTCGCTAAAAAGTCTTTATAAATGAGTAAACGCCCATGTCCAGAAACCTTTAACTTTTGACCTTCAGCTTTCAGCCTGCTCAAAATACTTCAACTCCAAATCCGCTCCATCCCACACCGCATAGCTGAAGTATTTGATCCAATCGCCCAGGTTAATGTAGTTACTATTCTTTCCAAGATCAATAACCATTGGAAAGTGACGATGCCCATAGATGAAATAATCAAAATGCTCTTGCTCAAGTATTTCTTTGGAGTGAATAACAAGCCATTCTTTATCTTCCCCAAGAAATTTATAATCTTCTTCTCCTGTTTTTGCCCTGCTTTTTCTTGAAAAAAAGTTTGCCAAAGCAATCCCTGAATTTGGATGTAAACGGCTAAACATCCATTGTGCCGTTTTATTAGTAAAAACCTTCTTCATGAGCTTAAAACCATGATCTCCGGGTCCCAAACCGTCACCGTGGGCAATATAAAACTTTTTACCATTAAAGTTCCGCATTTCAGGTCCATAATGGATAATGGCGTTGATTTCTTTTTTTAGATAATCATTCATCCAAAGATCATGATTTCCCGTAAAGATATGAATGGTGATCCCTTGATCGGATAGAAAAGCAAGCTTTCCTAACAGACGTATATAACCCTTTGGTACTGTATGTTTATATTCAAACCAGAAATCGAAAAGATCCCCAAGCAGATATATTTCTGCAGCTTCATTCTCTATACTATCAAGCCAGCTTACAATCCTTTTTTCCCTGACTAATGATGCCTGATGGTTTGGCGCTCCCAAATGAAAATCAGAAGCAAAAAATATTTTGGTTTTACCTGTCAAGCCGTTTTCTCCTGATCGATATAAAAGACATATATTTCTTTTGGTCCATGAGCCCCCAATACCAGAGTTTTTTCAATATCTGCTGTACGGCTAGGACCACTTGTTATACTTATCATTGATGGTAATGCCTGCAAATCAGTAGTATTAAGATCGGCGAAATAATTCTTAAGATCATAAACCATATTTTCCTTGTAAGCAACAACTACATGCACGGAGGGGAATATGCTTAAAGTACGGCTTAGGTTGCTCTTTGATGATAGTATTACACTTCCGGTACGGGCAACAAGCGCATCACAACCTGTAAGACCTACATCAGCTATACGCACTTCATCCTTCTTTACAAATAGGTTATAATCACAATGCGCAAAGAGATTTTGAAAATGTTTCTCCAGGCTTATGACGCTTTGCCAGCGCTTTTCCTCAAGCAAGCCAAGAAATTGATCTACAAAGTCATACTCGTTAAAACAGTAGGAGAAATATCCCTTGTTTGAATGGAAATTGCCAGAAAAAGTCTCAATAAGTTCTCCTGTTTCTTTAACATATACATCCGTATCAAGATCGATATGTATTGTATAAGGATCACCTTTCTGCAACAAGCCTTTACGAACTTTTTTTAGGATTTTTTCTTTCGATGATCTTTCGTCAGTTGCCACGGTTCAAATTTCGGGTAAAAATACGAATTTAAAAGTTGATCGTTGTTAGTTGTTTTTCTATAGATATTAATCAATAATTAATAGCCAACCACTTTTATAAAGCAATTATAGATATTTAATATTAGTTTTTTTTGAAATAACTTTTTTATCTATTTTAAAGCTCATACACTTCAATGCAGCAGTATATTCTGCTCTAATACGTTGTAAATGGAGTTTTCTTTTAGGTACTCCAAAATTTTCAAAACCAATTATTTGGTAATAGCTTTTACATATTTCATAATAGTTGGGCAGAAGCCCATTTACATCTGCCAAAGCGATTAAATAAAAAGTAGAATAGGTAGGAACTACATTGAAATTATACTTTTTTATTTTTTTTACTGCTTCATGGTCATCTGTAATAAACCACGAACTTTGTTTTTGAATGCATTGAGACATCGCATCTGCTTCGCCAGCATCAAGAATTTTCTTTAAGAAATCATGAGTGACATGATCTCTATCAGTGCAATACTTAAAAAACTTATTTTCCTGGGCATCATTAATCCAATTTAATATTTTTTTCTGGTATTTTAAGTCATTTGAAAAGACTTGCAATTCTTTTGCAACGGTTTCAGGCATAAATACACCCCCAGGTAACAGAGTACTCAAAATCAGCGAGAAATCGAATGCAGGAGTATACATTCGAGCCAAATAGTTAAAAACTGTCGTATCGAAAACAGCACTTCTTTGAAACAAAACCCACTAATTTTTATTGCCGATTTCGTTTAATATCAAGAAACCAAGTCCAATTCCTATAAGTGCCAATATTGTTTTTCCCACATTATCTTCTTTCTTAGTTGAAATCTGTTCTATAACAGATTTTAAAAATGTATCCAAATGATCAACTTGTGAATTAAAATAAAAAGGAATGAAATGCTCTGCACCGCCACCTAACGTTTTGCCTTTAAATGCATCATAAATCACGATGATTTTGGATTTGTCATTAAAATGGTTAAAAGCAATATCAATCTCTGTATTTACCACATTGGATAACGCTCCAAAGGAAAAAATAATAAAATAATCTGATTCATTTATTCTTCTTACAGTTTCCAGCTCTACATGCTGATTTCCATTCGACCGTTCAGGTAAATACATTCTAAAACCAGAAGCTGCACCTATTGTGTGAAGTCTCGCGGCCATAGTTTGCTCATTCCAATTATGAGGGTTGTATGTGATAAATATAGTGGTTGGTTTCATAATGTACTGTAAATGAATATATAGTTATTAAATGTATATATCATTAGTTAATATCAAGATAACCCTTCCCCTGCTACTCTATTTGCTTCCATGTCTGGTTCCAGGGATATTCCATTTGATTTTTCGTGATCCTTGGAATTTTCTTCTTTTTCAGATGTCTTTTTTTCTGGTTCAGAAATATTTCCTGATTCTTTTTCTTCTTTTTGCTCTTCGATTGTGAACGGTTCTGGCTCACGATCTTGCCATTGTCTTTTGCCTAATAATTGTTCAAGATCACTTTTGAAAATGATTTCTTTATCTAACAGAACGTCTGCAAGTTTGTATAAATGATCTTTTTTCTCAATCAAAAGCTTCTTAGTTCGTTGGTAAGCTTCATTTATAAAAATCCTTACTTCCTGATCAATCAACTCTGAAGTTTTTTCAGAATATGGTTTTGTAAAGCCATATTCATTTTGAGGATCGTGGAATGAAACATTACCGACTTTTTCGTTCATGCCATACATGATAATCATATCATAAGCCATTCTGGTGATGCGTTCGAGATCATTTTGAGCGCCAGTAGAAATTTTGCCAAATACAACGTCTTCAGCAACGCGACCACCAAGTGACATGCAAACAGTGTCTAATAATTGTTCTTTGGTATATAGGTATTGTTCTTTAGGTAGATACTGTGCATAACCAAGTGCTGCTACTCCACGAGGAACAATTGATACCTTTACGAGCGGCGCTGCATGTTCAAGGAACCAGCCAACAACCGCATGACCCGCTTCATGATAAGCTACAATTTTCTTCTCTTCAGGAGAGATTATTTTATTTTTCTTTTCAAGTCCGCCAATTACTCTGTCAATCGCATCCTGAAAATCCTGCATTTCAACTACCGTCTTACTTTTTCTGGCAGCTATCAATGCAGCCTCATTACATACGTTTGCAATTTCAGCGCCTGCGAATCCCGGTGTTTGCTCCGCTAATTTATGCGAATCAACATCCGGCCCGGTTTTTATAGGCACTAGATGGACTTTAAATATGGCATCACGACCAACTATATCCGGTTTATCAATTGATATTTGTCGATCGAAACGCCCCGGACGCATAAGGGCTGAATCAAGGATATCGGGTCTGTTGGTAGCGGCAAGTATTATTACACCAGAATTGGTAGAAAACCCATCCATTTCTGTAAGCAATTGATTTAAAGTATTTTCTCTTTCATCATTTGCCCCCTGTACGAGGTTTCGTCCTCTTGCACGACCTATAGCATCAATTTCATCAATAAATATGATACATGGCGCTTTCTCTTTCGCCTGGCGGAATAAATCCCGCACCCTGGACGCACCAACACCTACAAACATTTCAACAAAATCTGATCCTGATAGAGAGAAGAATGGAACATTTGCTTCACCTGCAACAGCCTTAGCAAGCAATGTTTTACCCGTACCGGGAGCGCCTATTAATAGAGCGCCTTTTGGTATTTTGCCGCCCAGTTCCGTATATTTTTTCGGCGTTTTAAGGAAATCTACAATTTCCATAATTTCACCTTTTGCCTCATCTAGCCCTGCAACATCTTTAAAGGTGACATTTACTTTTGTATCTTTATCAAACAAGGTAGCCCTGCTTTTTCCGATGTTAAATATTTGACCACCGGGCCCGGCTCCTCCTCCCATCCTTCTCATAAAAAATACCCAAAGCAGTACGAGCATGCCAATAGGAATCAACCAATTGATTAAACCTGAATAGTCTGTTCTGCTTTCTGTATTTACAGGCGGCTCTTCAATTTTAGGCTCCTCAGTTTTAAGGTCCTTCAATTTGTTGTAGAGCATTTCTTCGCTCATATCCATTTCAAATTGAGGGCCTGATTTACTTCCTGTTAAAAATGGGCTTTCTTTTTCACCTTTATTCAAAGCTTTAGCAAACTCATCTTTAAGATAGACTTCTACTTCACTTTGTCCCTTAACATTAACTAATTTTTCAACTTCATTTTTTTCTATATATCCTTTCAATTCTTCCCATTGCACAGGTTTTACACTGCTGTGCGGCCAGAACATTACAAAAAGGATAACTACGGCAAGGATTAGATATATCCAATAGAAATTAAATTTCGAAGGTTTGGGGCTTTTAGGAGCTCCAAACGGATCGTCATTTCTTTCAGGTTTATCTGCCTTTTTGTTTTTTTCGATTTTTGGCTTTTTATTTTCTTCAGGATTATTCATTATTCAATTTCAAATGTTAAGAAAAGTCTTTAAATTCTTCTATTTCAGCATCGCCCCAAAGCTCCTCTATCGCGTAGAAGTCGCGTTTATCTTGTAAAAATACATGCACCACAATATTTACATAGTCAAGTAGTATCCATTCTTTATTTTCAAATCCCTCTCTATGCCATGGTTTTTCATTTAGAGTTTTGAAAACATGGTCTTCTACTTCCCTGGCTATAGCTTCTACCTGGCGATCATTTTCTCCATGGCAGATTATAAATTTATCTACAACGCGATTATTCAGGTTTCTTAGATCAAGACTTACAATATGTTTTGCCTTTTTATTTTGCATGCCTTCAACGATGGCATCGGTAAGGAGCGACAGTTTGTCATCAGTTTTTACGATTGTCATTAAGTTTTCTGAGTCTGTAATCATTTAATTTAACAAAAATAAGGTAATTGTATCAAACATCATTGAGTAATAAAAGTTCTGCTACTTCGCAGTAATTCTTTGAAGTTTAAGATAATATAACTCATCATTTTCTTGTATGGTGAAATGTATGCGGATTGGTGTCACTTGTCCCCTCATTCCTACTTGTATACTTATTTTTTCATCTGTATTCAATACAAATTGCTTGCCACTAAATTCGGGAATCATCAGGTCTTCATCAAGATCAATTGGATCATCAACTTCAAACGCAAGATTTTTAGTTAGGTATTCTTCCCAATTTTCATCTTCGACTACCATGTTTAAATAGGCCATTAGAGACTCATGGAGTGCATTTTGAAATAATTCCATGTCTTTTACAATTGCCAGTCCCGCTGCTTTATCGGGATTTTTTTCGTGCATGGCTCTTATAAAACTATAAATTATAACAAGAGCATCATCTCTGTCTGGTAAGGATTTCCAAAAAAATAAAGACTGTTGTTTTGTCATGTACTTAAAAATAACGCGCAAAGTTCGGGAATTTAAGGCAACAGTTAGCAGTTATCGACCAATCGCACCTAAAAAAACCTACCAAACTTTAATCCTTTGACGTAATCTATGGCAGAATATTGCAAAACAATTTGAAAATAAATGAATTTTAGAAAGTTAATTAATGCAAATTAGGCCTAATCTTTTATCCATTTAGCAATACTTGTTCCTTTACTAAATTGTAATTTTAAATAATATATCCCAGGTTTTAATAGATCCGTATTTATTTTTGCCTGTAATTCGCCAATCAAATATTCTCCAAAACTTTGACCTAAATCATTAATGATAGATATTTTTATGGGTAAGTCATTTTGGATATTCTTCCCTAATTCAATATTCAAATAATTTGTGACAGGATTTGGAAAAATTTTAAAATCAGGGTTAATCTGCAAATCTGATTCAATACCCATCGGCTCAGGAAAAATATGAATATACTTTGGCTTAACTAAACTATTTTCACAACCACCTTCTGTAATAATATTAACTGACACATCATATGTTCCTGAATCAATATAGGTATGGGAAGGCGTTGGAGAATTTGAAAAGTTGCTAGAAAAAGATTTTGGATCCCCAAAATCCCAGGATATTATATGAAAAGGGGTGTTGTCCGTAAAATTTACCCTTTGCGGGGCGCGACCTACTACGAGGTTTGCAGTAAATTGTACAATTGGGACCGTATCGACAAATATGAAGACTGTGTCAGCATAGCTACACGAAATGCTATCAGTAAAAAATGCATAAATTTCATGCATACCAGGTCCTGCTTTTTCCGGGATAAAATAATGTCCTGAAACACCATCGCCACTCCAGGTAAGAGTCCCTTTATTGGGAATAGTTTGAGCTGTCAAATTGAATGCACCCCCGTTAATACAAATTATTGTGTCATTAGTCGCAATTACCACTGGAGTAGGATTTACGATTATTAAAGTACTATCAATAATATAGCAAGAGTCTCCACAGGGGTAATAATATCGGACGTAGTGAGGTCCAACTCCTGCAACTCCAGGATAAAAATAATTCAAAATACAATCAGCCGTACTATCCGTAAAAAATCCCCCGCTTGGGGTTCCTTTCATAAGAAATGCAGAACTATTAACACAAACAGGATTATATTTTCCTGCATATACTTTTTTTACGTGGGAAGTATCTTGTGGATTTGCGTAAATTGCTGAAGTACTAATCGTTAATAAGAAAAATATAATCAGAATTCTTTGCATGTCTCATTTTGTTAAGGCAACATATATTCAAATATAACTTAATATATTTTAATATATATATAGATGACGCAAGGAATTATAAGGGTGCCTTATTTTCAGGAAACTAATTAACTATTTAATCTCCCATTAATACCCTTAGCTTCATTATAAGCATCAGTTGCAAAAGATATCTGTAATACCACGATGCCAATGAACATGACCAGCCATTTTTCAAAAACTAAATGGGTTAAAAAAATAGGAATTTCACCTAGGCGAATAAGTAACCATCCAACTATTAAAGCGATCCCAAAGCCTGTTCTTTTTCCGTTATAAATATAACCGGCGCCAAAAAATAATAAGTTCAAGATTGCAGCTATCCAGGGTTTTTTCATTTTATTTTTAATTTAATGGAATTAGAAAAGTCAAAGTTATTAAAATTACTTGCATTTTGCAAGTAATTTTAATGCTAGCTTAATAATTTTATGGAAAAGATCGAAAACTTATTTCTTTGTTTTTTTAGAAGGCTTTGGTTTTAAGCTACTTGCGTATTTATAACTTAGATCAAAATAAGGCTCGAGTTCCTTTGTATTATGAAGTAGACTATCTGGTACCACAACATATTCTTTTTGTACAATCCCGTATTGAAAGACTAAAGTGGTTTTGTACTTATTAATAAATTTCCCCCTTTCAGCCTCTGGTAGCCGGAGGGCTACATAATCGTCTTTAGTGAAGTAACTGTACATATTGCCATTTAGCGACGTATAAGGCATAGTGTCTCCTTTACGTTCCGCATCCTGATTGGTGGCAACTAGCTTATTGTATAATTCAATTTTTTCTTCTCTTGAATTTGTCATTGTAGAATAATCTTTATGACAAAAATAATGTTTTTCAATTTGACAAGAAAGTTTGAAATAGTAATCTGTTAATTTCTTAGTTTTGAGATCAAAATGAAAAATTATTTTAATTGCGAATCATGATTTCTATTTTATTGCTGATTCCTGTTTTCTTATTTCTATTTGTAATTCAATTTACAAATGAGCCATTAGATTACCCGATCAAAAATATCAGCATTCCTAGAAATTATGACAATTGTATTTTTAAGTTTCCACGGCTTAATTTTCAGAGTAATGACACTTCATATCATAATTTTATTGCAGTTCTTAAAAACGGAGTTGATAGTGCAAATGCAACTGTAAATGACCAAGTAATTTTTGTAGTGAGAAAAGGACAACAATTTCTTTATGAAAATTATTCAAACAATGCTTGGATTGCTGACGGAAGGTCTGCTTATATCCCTCCAGATCAAATTAAGCAGGTTGATACTTCATATTTTAAATTTACATTTTCAAAATGGGAATTTATTAAAGAAAAAGATTACGAGTTGTATGAAGCAGCAAAGCGGGAAAATCTTGACTTAAATTCTATCTTTAAGAAAATTCAAGCCAAGAATGGAAAAGCAATGATTCAACTCTTTAACTTAAGAAACAGCGTTGATGGTGCATCTGCAGAAGAATTTCCTTTTGACTTTTGGGCTCTTATAAATTTATGGACAGACAAAGAACTTTCAAGTTTTGTTAAGACACTCAAAGGACCAACAAAGAAAGACTTTTGCAAACTCTTAATTGATACAACTCCTTTGGATAAACCAGAGGAATATTTCAGACTTTATTATCCTAAGACTTTAATTGAAATACATATAGGGAAATCCTACTAGGCAATTAATATTAGTATTTTTCTTATTTTAGAACAACATTTTCTAAATTAATCCTTCTTTTAATTATACTTTAACCAAATATATGCTAAAACCAAAATTGAAAAAACTCTCTCAAAAAAAAAGGGAAACTGCAGAAGTTATTTCTTTTCAAACGATAAGAAGGGCGGTTGGGTGGTTTGGTATTTTATTACCTGTAGTTTTAGTATTGGGTTCGTTTATATTTGATCATTGCCAGGCTTTGCAACCATCTATTAGTCATTACTATTATACAAATATGAGAGAAATATTTGTAGGTGTCTTGGGTTCGGTGTCACTCTTCTTGTTCACCTATAAAGGTTTCAGTACCTTAGATAGCATTGCGTCCTCTATGGCCGGTTTTTTTAGTCTTACCGTTGCCTTGTTCCCAACTGATATTATTAATGGTTTCCCTTGCCAGACAGATGTTACCTCGGTTTTTAATGTTTCATTTCATGACAAAATCCATTTGGTAAGCGCCGCTTTGTTTTTTATCACGCTAGCATTAATGTCCATTTTCTTGTTCACAAAAAGCAAGCACATTAAGGCAAGGCAAACACCGCAAAAAAGAATAAGAAACGTAATTTATATTGTAACAGGCATCATTATGTTAAGTTGTATTGCGGCTATCGGTATTTACTTTTTGACCAAAGGCAATCCAAAAAGCCAAGTTGTTTTTTGGTTTGAGGCACTGGCATTGCTTGCTTTCGGTATCTCCTGGCTTACAAAAGGGGAAGCGTTGTTTGGGGATAAATGAGATATATTATTAATATTAATGTTGGAATTTCCTAATAGACATAAGTTTGTCATTCACATTTTTTAATTCCTTTAATCCTTTCTCTTCCCCTTTATTTTTTGCTTTATAAATATCAATATATTTAACATATATTGGTGATATTTTGATAAGGTATAAGTCACTGATTTTAGCATTTAGAGGGATTTTCTGATAGTGCTTTAGGTTTGATTGTTCAATGCTTTGCATAATAAAAAGAAATGATGACATTACGGAATGAAACTTAAAGTACATCGGGTTTGAAATAAAACTGGTGTTCGTATTATTGTCAAATTGTTCTTCAATCCATGCATCGATGTCTTTGGAATTAATTGTTGTTACTTCGTAATGAAAGTCTTCTATTTCTTTTATAAGGTAATCGAATAACTTTAAGATAATGCTAATATCTGAACTTCGTCCCTGTATATTGTTAGATTCTGTTTGGGCTGATATGGCTCTATAAAACATAATTGCCGCAAAAAGGCTCATAAATGGAGAAAGAATAGCGCCAAGGGGTATCAAAAAGTCATTTGCATCTTTAATATCATGATAATACCCCCTTGCATAAATAAACAGTATCAATCCCAATAACAGGCATAATGCTCCCCAACATATACTCCATATTATCGAATTCCTTGTCATCAGTTACAAAATTAAGAATTATCTAAAAATTGTACTTCTTTAAAACACAAATCTATAATCAACTGAATCAAAAGTGTTAAACTTAAATATATTTGCAGAAAATCTTAAAAGACAATCTCATTTCAATTTTGTACTCAAATATTCTAATGCCTTATCTAGTTCAGGGTCTTTATTTTGAATAAAATCACTAAGAGTTTTTTTAACTTCTATGTCAGGTTTAATGCCATATCCAACAAACTCTCTTCCATCAGGATAGGTATCTTTTTTTGTGCAAACCCTGCCAGTGCCTCCGCCTGGCAAATCAAATAAAAAAGGTTGTCCTGTGCTGCCATAGGTTCTATCACCAATTTTGATCATATGTTTTTGGTTATCGGCATAAATTAAAAAATCTTCAGCAGCAGATGCTGTATTATGTCCAATTAATATTGCAGTTGGAACAACAATTTTCCTTACTTTTAATTTGAAAGTATCAGGGGAATAATCAAAATTGTAAAATAAATTATCATGAAAAGACAGGAATTCTTTCTTATTCTCTACATTTTTTACTGTGTCACTGGGTTGTCTAAATTCACCCCATGCTTTGTAGGCAGGAATATGAAGCCTGCTACTCTGTTTTGATCCATAGAGTAAACTATCTTTCGTTAAATATTTCAAAATATTAGCGCCTATATCCGTGCTCCCACCACCATTATTTCGCAAATCAATGATTAAACCTTTAGCTTTGTACAGTTCAGGCAGTTGGTTAATGAATAGCGTGTCAATTTTAGGGTCATTGAAAGTATTTAAAGCAAGATATGCGATTTGATTAGGGTACCATTTGAAATCCAGCAAATTCCAGTTCTTATCAAATGGAGGATAAGTATCTATTAATTTGGTTTTTGCATGAGTAAGGTTCAAATTAATTATGTCATCATTAGGTTTTTTTATTTTTACCTTAAAAGATTGACCATTCAAGCCTTTTAATAGAAAATAGATAGATAAATCGTCTAAAATATAATCGGTTGAAGATGAAATATATGGCATCACTTCTTTGCGAATATATTCTTTAGTGGGCAGACCATTCACTTCAATTATTTCACTTCCAATTGGGATTTCATCTTTTTTACTAAAGTTAGTTCTTACAATGATTGCTTTCCCGTCTATATTTTCTATAAAAAGTCTATAAGGTCCAAACATCGTTAGCATAATCGAAGTGTCAATTGAAAGAGGAAAGTTTACATCCGTATGGCCATCGTGAAGCATCGCGCAAAACTTTTGAAGTTCCCGGTAGTATTGATAGTTATTTTCTGTTTTTTGAACGGTCGTTATCAATTGACGATAAGCGCTGTCCCATTTAACTCGATCAACTCTATTAATGTAAACAAAATTGTAATTTACTTCCTGCCAGAATTTTGACAGGCCATAAACTTTATCAGCAGGGGTTAATGTATTGGGAATTTGTGCGTAAGATGTCGAAATGACAAATGAAAAAAGTACGATTTGGTAGCTTTTCATAATTGCGCGGATTGCTAAATTATTGCTGTATCTGAAACCCAAATATAGCAAATAATTGCTTTAAGCCCTTCAATTATTGGATATGCAAAATATTAAAAAGGAATTATTGCTTGTGCAAGAAATGTTCGGTTATCCTATTATAATTGGTTTTGACTGCCAGGCTTAAATACGTTTAAGTATCCCAGATTATTAAATTTACCCAAATTAAATATTTTCACCGGTTTAAAAAGCTATTGTACAATTAGCAAAACCAAGCCATTTATTCTAAAACAACGCGCAGAGTTCTGATATTAGCCAATTAAACTTGTTTTATAGCATAACCCATATATCCGACCATTAAATCATTTGATTCCTTGAGTTTCATTTTATTGCCTAATTCTGAATAGGTAAGTTCCCCTTTAGCTCTTTGCCGTAAAAGCGATATCATTTTTATAGGACTTATATTTGGGGACATTCCTTTCATATGTATTTCTCCCATACCGTTTTCAAGAATGAGCTGTCTAAGTTCCATCGGTTTTATAAGCATTTCATATACATGTAGATTTGGAAGCATAAAAGCAGTTCTTTTCCAGTCTTGCCATATCTTTATCACTATAAGCTTACTAAGAGGGTTGCGGTTAAAAGTATCGTAGAAAAATACACCTCCCGGTTTTAATACTCGTGATATTTCTGATATACATTTTGGAAGGTTTCTTACATGTTCTAATACATCACAACAGTAAACTACATCAAAAGACGAATCTGAGAATTGTAAACGTTCACCTGTTCCAATTTGATAATCGATTTGCAGACCCATTCTTTTTGCGTGATCATTTGCAGTGATTAATGAGTTTTCTGAGGGATCAACACCCGTAACTTTAAATCCTGCAGCTGCGAACTCTTCGGAGAGTATTCCTCCACCACATCCAACATCGAGAGCTGTTTTGTTATTGGAATCTTTTTGCAAAACATTTTTATAAACATTAAAGTAATACCCAAAACGGCAGGGATTTACACATTTTTTTAAAAGTGAAAGCATTGAATTTTCATCCCACCATATATCATTAGGTTTGTTATAGAGGTCATTATCAATCCTCTTGTAAATGTTTTCTGAAATTGCTGTTAACATGGCTTTAATTATTTTATTAAAGCAAATCTCAGATAAGCCATAAAAAGAAATCTTGACTTTTGTTAAGAATTTTACCGGCCGGCAAATTTTCTTTTAAGCCTGCTAAATGATTCGGGTTTAATGCCAAGATAAGAAGCAATGTGTATGGATGGGATCCGGTTAGGAAGGCCAGGAAACCGCTTTAATAAGTGGATGTATTTTTCTTCGACTGAGGCATATTTTTCAAATGTAAGCAGCGCCATTGTGGTATCATGGTTCTTAAGTTCCATTCTCCTCCTTGCCTCTTTAAACTTTGGAATTTCATTGCCAAGTCGGTCCCAATCCGCAAATGCCATTACCTGCATGGTGCAATCTTCAAGGGCCTGAAAATTATAAGGAGTTGGGGTGCAATTTATTAAACTTGCCAAATCGCCTACCCAATAATCCTCAATTGCAAAATCTACGACAACATCATCTCCCTTTTCATTGATAGCATATTTCCGGAAACAACCTTTTTCACAATAAGAAGCAAGTTTACAGATTTCACCTGCCAAAAATAAATGTTGCTTTTTCGTAATTTTGAGTTCCTTAAAATGAGAGTAAACGTATTCTAATTCATTATTAGTGAAAGGGACATTTCTTTGAAGGACATTTTTTAGAACCAGCGACATATTAGAATGATGAAAATTAATAGAGGGATAAATATACATAAATTTAATCATCTTTTACCTGCATATCATTAAGTCAAATTGATTTTATTAGAATGATATGTTATAATTGGCAGAATCAAAAGCATTTATTCGAATACTATCCTGAAAAGTATGGCTGGAATAATTTTTGTCACTCACTCTTTTAGTAGTGTTTATTATCTTTAAATTTCGGAGTACTTCGCCAATCAGCTAAATCAAACTGATTTTTAATTTGATGTGAAATTTTCCACGGTATCATAGGAAAAAAGGTGAGATGCGTAGCGTTCTCAACCTGGGTTACGGAGCAGGCATATTTCAAAAATGATTGGCGACCTGGTTTATTCGGGATTATAAATCCAATAGCTTTAGGATATGGATTAGGGGAAAATATTACCTTGTAGAAGTAAGATGGCACGGTTACATGGTCTTTGCCTATTTTAATATTGTTGCTGTCGGGTAATACCGGGCCCGTTACCACGAAATCAATTTCATCCTTCTGAACCCATTTGCGAATCGCTTTTTCTAAATCCGCCCAAATACCATCATTAAATTTATGATCCTGGGGACAAACATTCGATAAGAGAAAAGATTCCTTCATTGCCATTTTACTCCATTTCATGTCAGCTGCAGGAGCAAGGTGCCCTTTATCATAACTACTATTCCTGTAATCTTCAAGTTGTGCTGAGCCATTGGGTACGTCAGGGTCGGCTTCAAACTCATTTGTTCTGGGTTCAGCTCCACTAAGATAGCTTCGTTGTAATGTATATGCCACCCAGTAGGCTTCTTCATCCTTTTTACTAAAGCTTAGGGTATATGCAAAGTGCCTGATAATTTCATCACCTTTATTTATTTGAGGCAGTCCAAAATCCCTTTTTATTAATATTTTTGGATCAATCTCTTCCTGAGGTCCGAAGCGATTATCATGAATTACTTCATTACCAGCTTGATTATTGAAATAATGAAAAACTCTTGTAGTCAGGATCAATATACCAAGAAAAACGGCCACCCAAATAATGAGTGGCCGTTTTGAATTTTTTTTCTTCTTTGGTGGGGTGCTTTTCCCGTTATTTCCGGGTATAAAATACACCTGTCAGTTTATTTCTTTTCGTCTTGCTTGGTACCGAAGTAGATGTCATCTAATAAATACCACTTGCCATTTGATTGAGCAGCATGGTATTTTAGTTCATACTCTCCTCCTTTCGGGAATTGTAAATGTGTAGTTACAATGCTATAAGATGATAAGCTATCAGTAACGTCTTCTTTCTTGGGTTCTGTATATTTTACATTATCCCAATCAAGTCCATTATCAGTTGATATTGTTTTAATGATATCCATATTTGTACGGATACGCGCCCTGAGAGCCTTTTCACGATAGTCTTTTGTGTATTTGTTATAATATACCCAACCAACAGTTCCTTTATTTGAAGCAAAAACCGGGTTCACCTGGTCATAGGGTGGAAGCATGCAATCTAATTTGCCAACATTATCACTTTGAATAGCTTGAATAATTGGAACTGCAAGTTCTTCTGCGTTATTAACACGTGCACCGCAAGAGCTTAATACTGCAGTTATGATAAAAAGGCCGAAAAAATATTTGATCTTCATTTGCCTGTGGTGTTATTTACTTTCTTTTTTGGAAGGTTCAGTTTGATGAGCAGGTGTTTCAGATGAACTTTTAGCTTCTATTTTAGAATGTTTAGAAGCTGACCATTTTTCTTCCGGATTGCTTTCAGTTGGTCTTCCTTGTTCTTTTTCAAGCTTTTCGCCTGCTTCATTTTGATAAAAAGGAGTTGTCATATCTAATTTATCATCAGGGATACTTACATTATTAGACGAGTAGCCTCCTTCCTGGTTTTCATACATATTGGCAGGTGCGTTCGTCCGTTTTGCATATATGACCCAGGCAACGATAGGACATACTACAAATAGGAATACGAGGGTAAAAAATCTTCTGAGCGTAAATTGATAATCCATCTTCTAAAAAAGTTTCTGCAAAAGTCGTATAAAATCTTGAAAGAGGTTCTTATTGGTAAAAAATTATTTAGACTTTAAACATCAGGCATTAATTTACATTTTATAGCTTCTCGGAATTCAGATATAATAGGAATTTGAATCTTGGTATTAATATTGTAATAACCCTTATATGCAAATGAAAATGATAAACTTTAGGAGAGATGCCAAAATTGCTTTAGTATTTTTATCGGTTTTAATAAGCCTGATATTTTTTGTTAGCGTTATTGCTAAGGCGAGTTCTCCCCACATAACACAAAGTAAACAAGAACCCACAGACAATACAGCTACCATTGAACAAATAGAGAACCAAGCTTTTGTATTTGTAAATGAGTATAGAAAAAGTCTCGGCCTGCCTATTCTGATGAGAAATAATGCTGCAGATCAGCAAGCAAGGATTCATAGTAAGGATATGGCTGCACATAAAGTCGCATTTGGGCATGATGGCGCAACTAAAAGGTTGAAAACAATTGGTAAAACCTTGAATAACATGGAAGGTGGTGGTGAAAACGTTTTTGAATGTTCAGAAGGGTTCCCAAATCTTGCTAAAGAAGCGTTTACCGGATGGCTGCATAGTGAAGGCCACCGTAAAAATATGATTGGTGATTATAGTCTTGCCGGTATGGGTGTTGCAAAAGCATCTAATGGGGATTATTATTTTACACAGATATTCATTAAAGGCAATTGACACGGAAGCACTGAAATCTTGAGAAACGAGGTATTCGACGTAACTTGCAACTTTTTTACCTTCCTGTTGAAGTAACTTCCTTCGCAATGCAATTTAAAGACCTTTCATTATCAGACCCCCTTCTCAAGCGTATATCAGAACTTGATTTTGAAGAACCTACAGCTATCCAAAAAATTGCTATTCCTGAAATTCTTAATGGACAAAATGCAATTATCAGAGCTGAAACCGGTAGCGGTAAGACCGCTGCATTTGCAATACCTTTATTGTCTGGGATTCAAATTCCAAAAAATGAGATTGAAGCGCTGATACTTGTCCCCACCCGTGAATTAGCAGTGCAAGTGCAAAAGGAGATAAAAAATCTTGCTTTTTATATACCTAATTTAAAGATTTCGGCATTTTATGGCGGGCACGCCTTTGATGCGGAACGAAAAAGCCTAATGCATCCTCCTCATATCTTAGTCGCAACACCGGGGCGATTAGCAGATCATTTACGGAGGGATACGGTGAAATTAGAGAATGTTACTTATTTTGTGATAGATGAAGCCGATAAATTACTCGAAATGGGATTTGAGGAAGAATTAAAGTTCATACTAAAGTATTTGCCGTTCAAGAGGCAAACCATCATGCTATCTGCCACTTTTCCTCCAGCACTTGATAAACTTGCCACTATAATATTTCGAGAAATACCTGCCAGGCTTGAAGCAGATTCAAAAACAGTGCCACTCCAAATCGAAAACATTATCATTAAATCAGCTGAAGCAGAAAAAGATAATGTGTTGAAAGTAATTTTGGAAAAAAGCCTCGAAACAAATGCTATCATATTCTGTAACACAAGGGATAAATGCCGTGCTATTTCTCAATTACTTGAAAATTATAATATCAAAAATGGTTTGCTCCATGGAGAACTTGAACAGGCTGATCGGGATAAAGTAATGGCTAAATTCAGAAATGGATCAATTAAGGTTTTGGTTGCTACAGACCTTGCTTCACGAGGTATTGATATTATTAAATTAGGAGTAGTAATTAATTATGAATTGCCGGATCAATCAAGTGCATTTTTGCATCGTGTTGGTCGTACGGGAAGGGCAGGGGAGCAGGGGCTTGTTTATTCAATAGTAACAGACCGTGAATGGCATAAGTTGCAAAACTGGACTGATATACCTGATTATAGAATCATAGCCTTAAAAAATATTTTAGAAACAAGCTCAAAATCTAAACTTGAAAACCCGCCAAAAAAAGTTCAGTCAAAATCTACTTTGCATTTTCAGGCTGGTAGAAAAGAAAAGATGAGTAAAGGAGACATAGTGGGCGCTCTTATTGCAGAAGCTGGCCTGGAATCTTCCGAAATTGGAATCATTGAAATATTTGACCATTTTAGTTATGCTGCTGTTCCTTCTTCAAAAGCAAAACAAACGGTCGAAAAGCTCACAAATGGTAAAATAAAAGGTAAAAAGATAAAGGTTTCATTACTGAATTAGAAATTTCCTTCTTTTCCGCTCCATTGATTTGGAAATTTATTTTTGGATAATATTTTTAGATTCTAAACTGCAATAAATAAGGCCAGTTTATTGATTTTGAAGCAATATCTTTTTTAACCTACATTAATTTAAAATTAAGTTTTTTCAGTATATTCGCATTAACAATTATAAAAACATGAAGCATTTATTCACTCTAAATGCAAGGTTTATAAGGGGCTTTGTATTAATTTTTATCCTTATTATTACATTTAATATTCCATCAAAATCTAATGGACTTAATGATGCTGGAATAACAAATATTTCATCACCTGCAAATATTTTTTGTGAAGGCAATTATTCTATTATTGCAACTTTGAAAAATTTTGGTACCGGCACAATCAAAAATTGCGTACTTAATTGGGCCATTGTAGGCGTAACTTCTTCTTCTCAAAGTTTTACCGGAAATCTTAAACCCGACTCATCGGTATCGGTCAATCTCGGTACTTACTCTTTTACGGCAGGAAATGTTACCCTGCAAGTTTGGTCGTCGTCACCAAATGGAAAAATTGACAGTTTCCCGAATAATGATACAATGACTGAAATGTTAAATGTTTTAGCCAATGCTTCAGCGTATACTGGCCCTCCTTTTCGAATTTGTTCAGGACTTCAAGCTACAATTGGTGGTAGTTCAACTGCTGGATATTTGTATAATTGGACTTCAAATCCTTCGGGTTTTTCTTCAAATGTTTCAAATCCAACCATAACACCATATTCAACTACAACATATTATCTTACAGTAAAAAACCTTTCCGGGTGTACTGCAACTGATTCTGTTGTTGTAACAGTTGATCAGACACCTAATGGCTATGCGGGGCCTGATCAACAAGTATGCTCAGGTCTGAAAATTACTTTGGGATTACCTGCAATCTCAGGTCATACTTATTTCTGGACAAGTTCGCCAAGTGGCTTTTCTTCTTCCCAGGCTAATCCAACAGTTACGCCCCCATATTCAATTACCTATTTTTTAACGGAATATGTGCCAGCAACTGGATGCTCAAATTCACATCAATGTGTCATAACTGTATTACCAAAAGCAACCAAAACACCAATTGCAGGTTTGCAAAATGTTTGCCCGGGAACTTCTTCAATTTATGTCCCGTCATTTCAGACCAGCGGCTATAATTATTTATTTCGATTTGGAGATTCTACGGGAAGTACAGGAAACTCATTTATTCAAAGTTTCGATACCGCCTATGTAAAATGGGGAACTCCTGGTAAAGTGACAATATGGTTGACTTCACAAAACATTGCCGGATGTGAAGATTCTTCAAATTATACAATCACGATTACTTCCCCTCCTATTGCTAATTTTAAATCTACAGAAAACTGTGCTAAGCTTGCAACTTCATTTACTAATACTAGTGGGAGCGCTGTTACTGCAAAATGGAATTATGGTGATGCATTGGCGGCAGGCACTAACAGAGATACTGCATCGGGCCTTAAATCATCTCATATTTATCAGACTGGAGGAAATTATAAAGTTAAATTGAAAGTAGCTAATATAGCTGGCTGTACTGACAGTGTTATCCAAAGCGTAATTGTAGATTCTTTGCCTAAAGTTAGCTTTGCTGACCCAAAAACAATATGTGTTAATTCTGCCTCCTTGTTTATCAATACAAGTTTTTCACCAACCGACAGCTTTTTGTGGTTATTTGGAGATGGATCAATTGATTCTGTACCTTCACACACCTATACTCAAAGTGGGACTTATCGTGTTGAACTTTCGGCCATAAATCAATTAGGGTGCAAAGATACCTTTACAAAATCCGTAATTGTAAATCCTTTGCCTTCCGCAAAATTTACTGGGAGCCAATGGACTTCTCGGAATTTCAACTTTAAAGCTACTGATACTACAGAAGCTAACTATTCCTGGGATTTTGGCGATACCACTGCCTTAGGTACAGGATTTAAAATTTCACACAGTTATGCTCACAATGGACTGTATATGATAAAACAAAATGTAACCAATATTTACGGGTGTTCAGCTACGACAGATACAGTTATAAATGTAAAATTAAATGGGATTAACTATAAAAAAATACTAAATGAGTATTTTGACATTTACCCTAATCCTTTCGAAAATTACACTCAAATTAAATATACAATTTCTGAAAAATCAAATACTCAAATATTAATTAATGATATTACTGGAAAGCTAATTGCAAATATCTTAAATAGTAGCCAGGATCCTGGTAATTACATATTTATGATAAATGCATCATCTTTAGAACTTAAACCTGGTATTTATTTCATTAATGCCATAATTGACGGGGCAAATATTTCGAGACAAATTATAAAAATGGAATAGATTTAATTTAAATACATTCAAATTTATATTAATTATTCTTTTTATTTTAATATCAAAAGGCGCAATATTTCCAATGCGTCTTTTAACTACTGTGTTAAATTGGTTAGTATTTAATTTTTAATAACTTTCTGTATTGAAGTTTTTTCATCTGTTATGAGTAGAAGATAGTAAGAACAAGTGGCATATGATGAAATATCAATTTGTTTGTTGATAATGCTCATCCTTTCAAAATATAAAGTTGTACCGGCATCTTTTATTAGTTTTAGAATTGTATTGCCTTCATTCCAGCCGGTCCAATTAATATTAAGAACATTTATTGCCGGATTTGGATAAGTATTTATAATTGGGAGCGAATTATTTATTGATAAAGAACAAATCCTTGAATAAGTTCCTATTCAATTGTAATCTACCTGTAGAAATCTATAGTAAATGCTTCCCCTAGCTATTATATCCTGAAGATTGTCAGTAGCAAGATAATTTTTGTGTTATGGTAGAATTGCCATGACCTTGAATGCGATAAATTATTTTCCAATTGTTCCGTCAATAGACCTTTCGATATTGAAATAGTCGTTATTTATTTCAGAAACTGTATTTCCAGTCAAGATTTACCTGGTTTTGATAATAAATTGCATTGAATGATTCAAGTGTCACTGGTAAAGGACTTGTACCATCCGCAACGCTCATATAATAAGTAGTTCCTGACGTCAACGGTGTCCATGCGCCTTCAGTAAATGGGCCAGCGCCGAATCCTCCTGCTACAGAAGTTCTGGTCCAGGTGCCGGTAGGTGAAGTAGTTTTAGTAATAATGCGTGCTGTGGACAGTGTGAATAAGGAAAGTTGCTCACCAACATTCCACTGTGGGGTAATTTTACACTTGGGCTAGATCCTACCGGTTTCACTGTCCACGTAAGACCTACGGCATGTTTAGTAACAGCGCTCCCAGGATTATCCAATAGACCTTCGCTCACGGCAACATCAAATGTGGTATTACCGGATGGATATATACTTACAGGATTGTAAGGATCCCCTACTGTAAATACAGTAGTTCCTGAAGTCGTCATTTCAAGTACACCTTGTACCATTTGTTTGAACATAACTGATAGCTCCGTATCCTGTTATACTACCGACTGAAGTAATGGTGAGTTTTTATTTGTGCCAAGTATCAGTAAACCACTTAGTCGCCTTTACTTCGAAATTTACAATGATCAAAACGATAGTATTCACCTTTAAAAATGTATATAAACAAGAAGGCCCTGTATTTCTACAGGGCCTTCTATATTGTACTGAATATTTATCAGTAATATAGTTTTAATAACCTTAGTTTTTGATAATGGTTTGTGAACTAAAGTTCTTATCAGTTACAAGTTGAAGGAAATAAGTACCTGTTGGATAGTTTGACATATCTATTTGTTTATGCATTAAACCAAGCCCTGATACGTTTTCAGAATAAATTGTTACTCCTGTAATGTTGATCAACTTAAGAACAGTATTTCCAGCTTCTTCACTAGACCAGCTTACATTTAATGTATTTACAGCTGGATTAGGATAAGTATTAACTGCAACCGGTACACTATTGATTGTTACGGAACGAATCATAGAATATGCAGCTGATTCATTGAAATCAACTTGTTGTAGTCTGTAATAAATGTCACCAGTCGGAATAACACCGGCTAAATTATCAACTGCAAAATAATTTTGAGTTACCAATGAGTTACCATGACCTTCAACACGGCCGATTGTTTGCCATGTTTGTCCATCAATTGAGCGTTCAATATTGAAATAATGATTATTTATTTCTGAAGCAGTTGACCAGTTAAGGTTAACCTGATTGTTCTCATAGTTTGCATTAAAAGATACCAGAGTTACCGGTAATGCACTTACTAAATCTCCAACAGCGATGAAAAGAGGTGCGCCTGAACCAATAGATAATGTACCAGACGTTCTCGTATAAGGATCATTCCCTTGAGCAGCCGCATTTCCAGTTGAATTTGTCCAATTACCAGTTGGGCTGCTTGTCCTTGAAGCTACATAAGACTTTGCTCTGTTGAATGAAGTTAATTCATCTGTACCATTCCACTGTGGAGTAACAATAACCTGCCCCGTACCTGTTGGAGTTTGAACAGTCCAATTAGCATTTACAGCATGCTGTGTAATAGTGTTTCCATTATTATCTTTTACACCATTACCTACTCTTGCATCAAATGTTGAAGAACCAGTTACTGGATTTATTGTGATTGGGTTATAGTTACCATATCCAATCGGGTACAAAGTTCCCGAAGTAGTTGCGGTCATTTCAAGGAAACCTGTTCCATTTGTCTGAATGAAAGTGGAACTTCCAAAGGATCCTGAAATAGCCCCTGATACGGAAAGAGTATTATTGCCAAGTGATAATATAGAACCAGAAGACATTGTAAGGTTGTTGTTTACAATAACGGGTACACTCAAGTTTACACCATTTGAGTTGCTTATTGTTAGGTTATTTAAAGAATAACCGCCAGATGACCCACCAAAGGTCTGAACTGAAGAACCCCCCATTATTAATGTAGTATTATGCGGAGCAAAGCTACCGGAGTTTGTAAAATTGCCAAACACAGTTAAGTTATGAGAACCGGCATCAAGTGTTCCTGTATTAATTAAAAGATTGCCGCCAATTGTCATGGCCGCTCCAAGAGTAACTGTTCCACTACTTGCATCGATAGTTACATTGTTATATGCATAATGTGGCAAGGTAGAAGTTGACTTTATTTTTATGGTTCCTGCGCCACCCGTAAAATCACTGATTTGGTTACTCCCTTCAACAAGTGAACCGGCAATTAAAGTAGAACTACCACTATTTACGAAATACAGTGAGCCATAATGGTGGTTGCCACTACTGTTTCCCATAGTTACTGCACCTGAAACCGTCAATTGAGAACCGGAAGCAAAGGTAAGGAATGAGTATGAATCATTATCGGTGCCATTGTTAAGTACAATACTCGCACACACGGCGGAGTTGATATTAACATTTACCTGGTCCCATTCTAGAATAATGACATTGTCTGAAGCAGTTGGTACTGTACCTCCAGCCCAGGTGCTTGTATTACTCCAGTCACCGGAGATAGATGTTCCAGCTGTGCCTCCACCGGCGGAGGTAATAGTAGCCGCAAATGCGCCGGGCGCAAGGGCAATAAAAAACATTAGTATGCCTGCGCATAAAATGTTTGAGGGTTTTGTAAGAGATTTTGTTTTCATAATAAAGTTACTTTTAGAAGGTTGAATTGAGGGGTTTAGAGTTATTTTAATGTTCATTTAAATGTTAATCAGCAATTTTCTAATATGCTCAAAAGGGTAAATATTTTGGTCTAAACCTTGCAACAAGCCTTTCATTGTTACGAAAGTAATATTTATATCCTTTTGCGTGCAAATATATAAAAATTATCTTTATATAAATTGCACATTGTGCACATATTATGTGTATAAATTCTTTTTCTCTGACTCAAAACTTCCAAATATTCCGTGTAATGATTCAGATTAGTTTTAAATATTTTCCTATTAATTAAGTTTGTTAGTTATAAATTAGGTCTATTATTACACCACAAACATACAATAAGGAATATATACAAAAATGTGAAATG
>Ga0207068_1092_pt1 | contig 25267 bp, 9 predicted proteins | sample Alteio_BWMinCont_23_FD_153475 | JGI IMG/M metagenome (GOLD analysis project Ga0207068, IMG submission 153475) | Enriched cells from forest soil in Barre Woods Harvard Forest LTER site, Petersham, Massachusetts, United States -... | ecosystem: Environmental > Terrestrial > Soil > Temperate forest >... | reverse complement strand
ATCCTTGGGCTTATAGAGCAGGAAAGAATGTTTGAAATACTCATGGATAATTTTCTGGGAGGGTAAGATCGCTGTCTGGATCCGCTTAGCATAATTGATACTGTCGGTAATATTCTTGTTGCTCTCGCTGAGCTCCTTGGTACGCTCGCTCACAGTTTCTTCAAGCACTCTTTTTTCCTTCGCAAGCTTTTCGGTACGGTAAGTGACGAATGAATAAATGGCAATCAGCAAAAGCACCACCGCGGTTGTATAGAACCACCAGGTCTGCCACCAGGGGGAGCGCACGCTAAAGGTAAATTCTATATTCCGGTCACTGGCTATTCCGCTGCTGCTCTGGGCTCGTACTTTAAAAGTATAAGTATGTCCGGGAGGGATATTGGTGAAGTTGGCTTCTGTACTGGTAGAGTAGGGCGACCAGGTGGCGTCTTGTCCGTCGAGGATATACGAATATTGGACATTGTCCGTGGTTAGGGCCTGGAAATGAAAGGTGAGGCGGTTCAGGTTATATTTCAGAGAAAGGTTTTGGGGGATATTGTTTCGCGGATCCACAGAATCGGCATACTTCCTCCAGTCGACAGGTTGGAGGGAAAGGAGGATCTCATGGAGGTTCAGAACAGGGGGATGCATATTCCGGAAATCAAATTTCCTATTGTAACAGCAGAGCCCGTCGATGGTTCCGAACCAGACGAGAGCATCTTTATCTGTAAAAAGGGCATTGTTATTCACCTCTATCCCTTTGAATCCTTCTTTGTCGCCGAAATACCGAAGCGACTCGATGCTGAAATCTCTTTGGAGCCGGAGTTTATTGACTCCCTTGTCAGTTCCGGCCCAGAGGCATTTGTCTTGATCATCCCAGACCAAGGCTTCTATATAGTTGGAGCATAACTGATCCTTTACGGAAAGCGTTGTAAATGCTTTTCCATCGAAGCAGGAGATCCCGCCTTCCTGCGTGCCGAAATACATATTATGCTTATCATCTTCGGCAATGGACCAGACGGACTTGCTGCCCAGGCCATTCTTGGGCGTATAAGTGATGAAAATGTTTCCATCATATTTCGTGACTCCGTCTTCGGAGCCGATCCAGATACTTTGCTGGGTGTCTTCAAAAAGGGTGATGATATTATCAGAGGCAAAACCTTTCTTAGCGGTATAATTTTTCAGAGCCCCGTCTTTCCGGATGCAGAACAGGCCCGATCCATAATCACCCAGCCAGGTATTCCCTGCTTTGTCAAATAAAATTTTAACAATGGTCAGCAGCTGTTGTTTATTGATTTCCCGAATCTGATCTTTGACGGTGAACGTGTTTCCGTTTTGCTCTAAGACGTAGACCCCTTTATTTTCTACCCCGACCCAGATCTCCCCATTCATATTCCGAGCCAGCGACAAGATCTTGGATCCGAGCAACTCTTTCAAGGAAGGGTCGGTTTTGAAGGTATGTCCGTCAAAATAATTCAATCCGAGATCGGTGCCGACCAAGAGCTGACCTGTATTGTCGCTACAGACGGCGTTAATTCTATTCGTGGCAAGGCCTTCTTTCTTGGTGAAGGTGGAGAAAGCAGCACTGTTCAATAGGTCGAGGCCTCCGCTGAGGGTTCCGATCCAAAGGTTATTTTCGAAATCGGTATAGAGTGCTTGTACCTGGTTTGCGGTGAGACCATTGTCTTCATTAAAGAGCCGGAATGTTTTTCCATCATACTCCAGCACCCCATGATCGGTGGCGAACCAGAGGTGGTGGTCCTGATCTTCGGTAATGCTTCCTATAAAGTCGTTCTCCAATCCTGCAGGGAGCTTGATGCGGTCAAATTCTTTTCCGTTGAATTTTACAACCCCCGATCCGTTGGTGCCCCCAAACCAGATCTGGTCTTTGGAATCGAGGCAGGAAGAGAAAAAAGTTTTGTTGCTGATCTCCGTCTGGGAATTAAAACTGCGACATGTTTTGACTTGAAGGCTTACCAGTCCTTTATCCAGCCCAAACCAATAGGTGCCTTTTTTATCCTGGGCAATGGTATACACTTTTCTGCCTTTCAGCTCTTCGGGGCAGGCCCATTTTTCGAAACGGTTATTCCGGAAATGAGCAATCCCTCCCGAATCGGCAGAGGCCCAGAGCATATTGTCGGCATCGACAAACAGGAAGCGGATGGTATTACAGCCCAGGCCTTCTTTAACGGTAAAATTTTTGAATTTTGATCCATCAAAACGGGAAACCCCTTCGGTGGTGCCGATCCATATATTCCCTTGTTTATCTTCAGTGATGGATACAACGTTATTCCCGACCAGCCCATCATTCTTGGAAAAATTCCGGAACGACTTTCCATCAAAGCGGCTCACCCCGTTCTGAACCCCGAACCACATAAACCCTTTGCTATCCTGGAAAATAGAATTGACAATCGATCCTACCAGTCCATTCTTAGTCCCGTAGTTTTTGAAATTGTATTGCTGAGCAAAGCTGGAATGAAGCAGGAAAGAAAAGAGCAGAAAGGAAAGGATCTTATGCTTCATGGATGAGATAAAAAATGCCTGACTATGCGGGCTGCACGGTCAGGCAAATTTAGGATATTAAATGTTTAATATTCTCTAATTGATTATCAATTTCTTGAAGGCTGTTGCTCCTTTATTTCCGATCACCAGCATATACACTCCTTTAGGATAAGCAGAAATATCGAGGTTCATCGTGGATGAATGGATCGGTGTCTGGAAAACCAGCTCTCCTACAATATTGTAGATACTCACATTCGCATCGCTAAGCACCGGGCCGGATACTGCAACAGTTACTACGTCACTGGCCGGATTCGGATAAACATTCACCTGCTGGTTGAGTTCATACTGGCTGATGCCGGCAGTCACCGCATTAGACCCCTGACGGATATTAGAACGGGAGGTGTTGATGCTGGCATGAGAAGGGGTACAGCCAATGGTCCAGTTGGTCAGAATCCTCCAGCTTGCGGTGGAGTCCAAAACAGAGTTCCAGCTTACGTCAGTCTGGGTGAGCTGTGAACCAGTTACACTGTTTACCAGATGCCAGTTTCCATTGCTATGATCGTCTCTCCATAAATCATAAGTGATCAGGAGCGAAGAGGGGAGCGGCACCGGTTGTCCTTCAATCTGATAAGCATTCCAGGTGAAGGTACCGCTGGTCTTGTTGTTGAAAATGGTATTGTGGTACGGGCTCAGGGGACTGTAATTTCCCGCAGAATCTCTGATCTGTAATTTGTAACGGTAGGTACCGGCATTCGGGTTTCCGGTGTTCGGGAAATATTTGGTCCTCACGGTATCGGTGAAGGTGCTCAATGCATTGCCGGGCTGAGTGCCCACAATCTGATATCCCGTACCTGTTTCGCGATAGATCAGGAAGGAGTCGACTTTAGAATAGGCTTGATTGTCCCAATACACTTCGTTGTTTACTCCGTTCACATCAACGGTCACTTCACAGATGGACGGTGCAGCGGGAACACCCATTATGGTGGTTGGGTGAGTGGCCATATTGGTACATCCATTACCATCGGTATAGGTATAGGCAATGGTATAGGTTCCTGCTCCGGCAACACTTGGATTAAACGTACTGCCGACGATAGACGCTCCGGTAAAGGTTCCTCCGGTTGGGGCTCCGGTTAATGTTACAGCCGGATCATTGTAATAATAGGTGGCTGCAAGACCTGTAAAACTCACCACCGGCAAAGGATTGATGGTGATGTAGGAGGTGGCATTGGTGCTGGCACAACCTCCGGAAGCTGCGATGTTATTGGTTACGGTATAAGTTCCAGGGGTGCTGGTGGTCAGGTTGACTTGTCCCGTAGCGGTATTGATAAAGAAAAGCCCGCTGGGGTTGGCTGTGAATATTCCGGCTACGGAGCCTCCGGTATAAACAGGAAAGGGGTTCGTGGTGGCGCTGCAATAAGGAGAGCCTGTGTAGCTGAACGTCGCAGCAGGAGCCTGATTGATGGTGACGTTGAAGGTGGAAGAGTTCGGGCAAGTTCCATTCGTGGTATACCTTATAGTATAGGTTCCGGGCGCTGAAGCAGCCAGATTGATCAAACCGTTACTGGAGTTCTGGAACTGAAGTCCGGCACCCACAGAGAACGAACCTCCTGAAACACCCGTGATCAGCGCACTGGGGTCGTTACCCGACTGGCAATAAGTAGAAGAGCTATAGGTAAATCCGGCATTATCAACTGGATTAACGAGTACAGAGATGTTCTGTGCACTGCCTACACATCCACCACTCACGGAAGTAGGGGTGACGGTATAAACCACATTCTGCACCAATCCTGAAAGGTTGGTGAGGGTATTATTCAGGGTAGCTCCCGACTGAGTGGATAAACTCTCCCCCGTTACATTCGCGTTGTTGGTAGCCACCCAGTTGAATGTGGCGTTTACATTACTGACGAGGGTCATGTTCAAAGTCGATCCGCTACAGAGGCTGGTGCTTGCAGGGCTGATCATGAGAGGTTCCGGGTTGACGGTTACTGAAACGGTTTGCGTCATTCCTGCACAGCTGCCGGAGGCAGGGGTAACATTGTAAGTCACCACCTGAGGCACACCGGAAGTATTGGAAATAGTATTCATCAGCGTAGAGCTGGTCTGGATGTTGGTACTTTCTCCGCTGGTATTGATATTATTCATAGCGCTCCACATATACGTTGCGGAGGAACTGCTGGTCAACGGAATATTCACGGTGCCACCACTGCAGATCGTTGCACTGGTTGCACTGGTCATCACCGGGATCGGATCAACCACTATGTTGACTGTCTGTGACATGCCCGGGCAACCACCGAGTGTGGCGGTTGGAGTAACCGTATATACGACTACCTGAGCACTATTTGAATTGTTGGTCAGTATATCACTGATGGTGCCTGTGGATTGAAGGGCAACACTTTCTCCGGATACCAGCGTATTATTGGCCGCGTTCCATACAAAGGAAGAAGCAATATCCGCTCCCAAAGGAATGTTCACCCCGTTTCCGCTACATATAGATTGAGAAGAAGCACTGGTCATCACCGGAACCGGGTTCACGGTAACAGCGACCGACTGAGGTGCTCCTACACATCCAAGAGTGGAGGTGGGGGTTACAGAATAGTATACAATCTGTGCACTGGTAGAATTATCAGTAATCATATCATTCACCGTATTGGAGGACTGAGGACTCACACTCTCTCCGCTTGTATTCGGATTCGTGCTTGCATTCCAGGCATACACGGCAGATATATCGCTTGTTAAACCGATGCTCACGGCTGAACCACTACAGATCGTGGCAGAATTAGCAGAGGTCATATTAGGAGCAGGATTCACGGTCAATGAAAAGATCTGTGACCCGGAACATCCACCGACAATAGCGGTTGGCGTTATCGTGTAGGTAATAACCTGCGGTATGGTGGTGTTGTTCTGAATCGTATTGCTCAAAGTAGAAGTAGACTGGAAGTTGGTGCTTTCTCCCGAAGTGCTTGGATTGGCTGTGGCGATCCAGGTAAAATCAGAATGCAAATCGCTGGTGAGGTTCATATTGACGGTTTCACCGCTGCAAATGGTTGCGCTCGAAGCACTGGTCATGTTGGGTGTAGGATTTACATTCACCGTTAAGGTCTGCGTGGTTCCGGCACAACCTCCCAGCGTAGCAGTAGGGGCGATGGTATACATAACGGTCTGTTGATTCAAAGTGAGATTGGTAAGTACATCCGTGATCGTTCCTCCGCTTTGTGAGCTAATGCTTTGTCCGGCGGTATTACCATTCGGAGATGCACTCCATACATAAGAGGCTGGAGAGCTGCTGGTCAGTGCCAGTCCCACCGCCTGCCCACTGCAGATGGTCAGTGTGGAGTTGCTGGTCATTACCGGGCTTGGGTTGACAGTCACCGTCACCATCTGTGGGGTGCCTGCACATCCACCGGAAATGCCGGTTGGGGTAACGGTATACGTAACCGTAGCTGGATTAGCATCCGAAGTATTCGTGATGGTATTATTCAATGTGGAAGAGCCTTGTGGGGTTGTACTGATTCCGGTGACTCCTGGATTGCTGCTGGCCACCCAACTGTAGGTAGCTGCAACACCGGTATTGGTTAAAGGAATATTTACCGCTCCCCCGCTGCAGATGCTGGTGGAGGAGGTGCTGGACATGACCGGAGGGTTTACGCTGCAAAGGATTTCATTGAGCTGCCTTTTCCAGACTCCAAGTCCGGTAGTACCTACAAATACCGTGTTCCCGCTGGCCGCGAATCCATACAAGTCGATATTCGGTAAGCCGGAAGTAATATTATTCCAGGTCATGCCATTGTCGGTGGATACATTCATAAATCCTCCAAACGCAAAGACATTGGAACCGGAACAGTAAACGGAATAAACATCTCCGTACATCCCCGTGTTTCGTTGGGTCCAGCTTGTTCCGTTATCAGTCGATAACCAGACTCCGGAACTGCTTCCGAGCACGGCATAAATATTCGATCCGCTCGTTGACATGGAATAGATCCAGTCGAGGGGCAAGCCGCTATTCACAGTCGTCCAGGTGCCTCCGTTATTGGAAGACATAAAGATTCCTGAATTGTCGGTACCCGCAAAAAGGTTGGAACCGCAGGCGGTAAGGGTGTTTACAGTCAACCGGCTCAAACCGGTATTCACAGCGCTCCAGCCAGTGCCATTATTCGTTGTTAAATAAACCCCTCCTCCGAAAGTGCCTGCAAAAAGATTGGTGCCGATTACTTGAAGAGAGGTTACATTCGTATTGCCCAGTCCGGTATTCACGGCTGCCCAGCTTGCTCCGTTATTGGTCGTTAAAAACACGCCCCCACTGGTGCCGGCAAAAGTATTGACTCCGATAGTGGCAAAAGCAGTTACCGTTAAATTAGTGACTCCTGAATTAATGACATTCCAGTTGGCCCCACTGCTGCTGGTTAGAAAAACACCGGCACCATTGCTTCCTCCGAAGAGATCACTTCCATTAAAATTGAGTGCACGTACATCGGAAGTAATCATTCCATTGTTGGATTGAGCCCAGGACGTTCCAAAATTACTGGAGAGGTAAACCCCGGTGTTCGGAGTTCCTGCAAAGATATCCGCCCCCATAATCGCAAGTGCATTTACCCAGGTCGTGGAGATGCCTGTATTTTCAGCCACCCAGTTGGTTCCTGAATTGGAGGTTTTAAAAACTCCGGCTCCGGTGGTGCCGCAATAGAGGTCCGTTCCATTCATCACAAAAGAGGTGACATTCAAGCTGGTCAGTCCTGTGTTTTTAGCGGTCCATGTACTTCCGTTATCGGTTGATAAAAGAACACCCCCACCACTATTGGATCCGGCAAAAATATTGGATCCGTTGGTGATGAATGTTTGAAAACTGGTCTGAGCGCCGTTTACGAGGCTCCAGGTATTTCCATCATCAGTCGATTTAAATACTCCATTGGTGTTCGCAGCAATAAATACCCCTCCGCAAACGGTGAGGCTGACGTTGACCTGTACACTGGTAGAAGCCCAGGTTGCACCATTATCGGTAGACCGGAAGATTCCTCCGTTGTTGGCAGCAATAAGGGTGGTGCCATTCATCACCATGGCGGAGGTGGAGTAAAAGGAACCTCCCAGAAGATAAGTCCAGGTGGTACCATTATCTGACGATACATACATTCCATCATCCCCGGATGCGAACAGGTTGGATCCATTCAAAAGCAAGCAGTGAAAAGGATAAATACCCATATTCCCACTGGCAAAATTCCAATTCCCTCCGAAGTTGGAAGAATAGTAAATTCCGCTGGAGGTGGTCCCGGCAAAGAGATTGGTCCCGTCAGTAGCCAGACAGGTGACTGTGGCGTTCGAAAAGGGACCATTGGTTTGGGTCCACTGCGCATTGACACTTAATCCGCAAAAGATACAAAGTGCAAGGGTTAGAGAGTAGATTTTTTTCATGAGGGTATGATTAGGAATAACATGTTAAAAAAGGAATGAAATATAGGAGGCGGGCCTTCTGTAGCCTTTTATTATTCGTGCCGTAAAGTTAATCCATTATATCATTTAAATCGCATACCAATGCTCATTTTCCTTCGACAAAAAACCGAAATCAGAGGTAATTGATTCATCCCAAAGCAAATAAGTTTCCATCTATCTAACCCAATTCAATCTAAGCGATTTTTAGCGTATTGATTTTGAATAGGATTTAGCTATACTTAATTTTACCACTAAGACACTAAGGGCACTTAGAAACACTAAGTCTTACCCACAAAACCTGAAAGCTATCGGGTCTTAGTGAACCTTAGTGCCCTTAGTGCCTTAGTGGTTATTTTTTGGTCATCCTTTTCAAGCAGATCTGCGGCCCATCACATTATGCCGTCACATTTAGCTCCTAATAAGGAGATGTAAGAATCCGGAATAAGGTTGCAACAAACTCACATTAATTATTAGAATAAGGGGCCAAAGGGCTGAATATTAGGTAGAAAGTCAGGGATTTCGTAAATTCGTCTGCATTTTTAAAAGGGAGGATGAATCATTTCCCGGAATTTGCAACACCAATTAAAGAAATGAAGAAGAAATTTTATTCTATTCTTATAGTAGTCCTTGTTTTCTTCTCTCTTCCTATTCAAGGAAATAATGAAAATTATTTAGGGTTTACGGCACCCACACCGGTCATCACCGGTCCTGATACCGTTTGTTCCGGGAACAGTGTTACTTTAAATGCCGGAGCGGGATATACCTCCTATACCTGGACTCCGGGAGGGATGACTACACAAATCATCACCGTTTCTCCGGCTATCACCACCACCTATACCGTTACCGTAACTGATGCCTCCGGAACCGGAAGCTCCACCTTTACAGTCAAAGTTTATCCAAAGCCCGCCATTGATATTACTACGTATCCTGCAATCTGTACAAGCAACAACGGAACCGCCATCGCCCAGCCTGCATCCGGTGCTCACTTTGCTTCGGTCACCTGGAGTAGCGGACAACATACCACGACCATTAACGGTCTCAGTCCGGGATCTTATACGGTGACCGTGACCGATATTCATGGATGCAGCAGCCATGTTTCTGATTCTGTTCAGCATGCGCAGATTCCCTTAACCGGAAGTGTGATCGTGACTCCTCCGAACTGCAAGACCCCTACCGGATCAGCCCTCATCGATTCCATCAATGGCACTGCTCCATATACTTATAACTGGTCTCCTTCCGGTGGCTCCGATTCCCTGGCTACCGGCCTTGCCCCCGGTGCTTATACGGTTTCTTTGAAAGATGCGAATGGTTGTGTAGGTACTCAAACAGCGACCATCCCTACCGTTGTTCCAGTAGTCGTTCATGTTTCTCCGGATACCACCATCTCTAAAGGGGGAACCGCTTCTCTTTGGGCGGTGGGAGGTGCTACGTATTCCTGGACTCCCTCTACCGATTTAAGCTGCGCGGCTTGTCCCAATCCTAAAGCTAGTCCTCTGGAAAGCACTCATTACTGTGTCACCGGTACGGATTCAAACGGATGTAAGGCAACAGCCTGCACGGAAGTAAATCTGGAGAAAAGCTGTGATGTATTTATACCGAATGCATTTTCTCCCGGTAGAGGAGGGGTGAATGAAACGGAATGTGTGATGAGCAACTGTATTGAAAGCATGAGCTTTATGATTTATGACCGCTGGGGAGAGCTCGTCTTTCAGAGCAATGAACCTACTGCCTGTTGGGATGGGAAATACAAAGGAGAGTTGCTGAATGCAGCAGTATTTGTTTATTTCGCCGATGTCACCCTGAAAGACGGCACACACATTAAGAAAAAAGGAAACCTGAGTTTGATCCGTTAGTTTCAGAAAACGATTTCATGAGAAAAAAATTGCGGAATATATTAAGCCTGATTTTGCTGCTGTCCTTTGCGGATGGAACAGTTATGCTTGCACAGGATCCTCATTTTTCTCAGTTTTGGATGTCTCCTCTCAAACAGAATCCTGCAAACGCGGGTATTGAATATGGACTGGATGCATTTATCAATTATAAAAACCAGTGGAAAAGTGTTTCGTCTCCCTACAAGACCTATGATGTTGCGGTAGACATGCGGCTGAACAGAGATAAGATCATCAAGAGAGGTTTTTGGGCAGCAGGACTGGACATCACGAGCGACAAAGCAGGGGATGGTCTTATGGGAACTCTTCAGGCTGATCTCTCCCTGGCTTATCATCTGGTGCTCGATCCTCACAACACGTTAGGGGCTGGATTGATGGGCGGATTCGGAAAGAGAAGTATTTCTTATTCGGATCTGCAATGGGGCAGTCAATATGACGGAAGCACATATAACGCAGCGCTTCCTCCCGGAGAAACGGCAACCGCAGGAGGTTATACGTTTGTGGATCTGGGTGCAGGGCTGGCATGGGCCTATCGTAAATCGAGTACCAATCCGGTTGGTTATGATTCTCCGAACACCGATGTGGGGGTTTCCTTCCTCCATCCTCAACAACCCGCCAATGCTTTTGATGCAGGCTCCGGTGCAAAGCTGCCTATGAAAATCGTGGTCGATGCCAATACCCGGATCCAGCTGCGAGACAAAGATCATTCCCTGGTGCTCAACGGTCTCTATAACAAACAAGGAACCCAGCAGGAATTGGTATTGGGTGGAATGTTCCGTTCTGTTCTTCAGGAAGAAAGTGTGAGAACAGGTTATGTAAGAGGTACCGCTTTCTCCATCGGTCTCTATTACAGAAATAATGATGCACTCATCGCTTCCATGATGCTGGAGATCGGTCAGCTGTCGGCAGGATTTACGTATGACTTTAATATCTCCCGACTCACTGCCGCCACTACAGGCCTGGGAGGAGCAGAAATAAGTATTCGCTTCCGGGTCGACAAATCTTTATTGCTCAAACCCAAATCTACCTTATTGGACAGAAAGGTAAAGGATGTCAGATAAGTCATTACATTTACTCCAGCCACCCAAATCAATATCTCTTTTATGAAGCCAGTCATTTGCTCCTTAACATTTGTTCTGGCTATGCTGTATGGTGGTTTAAATGCCCAGACCCCTTCGGCCTTATTTAAAGAAGCTCAGGAAAAACACAAAGCCAAAGCGTATAAAGACGCCGATAAACTGTACACCAGAGCCATCGCTTTGGCGCCTGATAGTTTTGAATTTTATCTGGGAAGGGAAAGAAACTATATCGCCCTGAATATGGCGGAGGAATGTTTTAAGGATATCAATACCGCTATCCGTCTTCAACCTAAAAATTCAGAAGGATATTTCGAAAGAGGGATGTTTTATTATTCCACCCATTATATGGATAAAGCCATTATGGACCTGAACCAGGCAATGGAATACACCACTACTGATTCCATGCGGGTAAAAACCTATGTCAATCTGGCCAGCTGCAAAATAGAAAAACGCGATTTCAAATCGGCCATTGACGATTGCCATAAAGGTCTTGCCCTCGACAGCCTGAATATAGGAATCATGAATAACCTGGCCATGAGCCTCGATGAAGCGGGCCAGGGAGCGGAAACATTGAAATACCTGAAGAAGGTGGTTCAGATAGACAGTACCGCCGAATATGCAGTCATGAATATAGGATTCTATCTGTCGAAAGAAGGACAGTATGCGGCGTCTCTTCCTTACTTTGATAAAGCCGTTAAAATGGTTCCCACCGATCCTTATGCTTATAACAACCGCGGTAATTCAAAGATGAACATTAAAGATTATGATGGGGCGATGGATGATATCAATTACTCCATCAAGTTGAATCCGGGTAATTCCTATGCATACCGAAACAGAGCGCTCGTTTACAAAGCTCTTGGAAAAAAGAAAAAAGAATGCGAAGATCTGGAGAAGGCTCTCCAGCTTAATTTTACAAGTCAGTATGGGAAGGAAGTGGATGATCTTGTTAAAACGGATTGCTATTAAATAAATCATCTGCTTTTATATGAAAAAATTCTTTTGCCTCTTCTGCCTGCTCTGCACAGGCTACGCCTTCTCGCAAAAGCTCGCCCCGATCAATTCCGTTGAACTCTATAACAATGCCAGGGACCTTGCCGCCAAGGAACAATACGACGAGGCCTTTCAGGAGATCAATAAAATCGACCGCAACGATACCAACTATGTGGCTGCCTTGCTCGAAAAATCAGTTATCCTGATTGATCTGAAAAAGTATGACGAGGCAATCCTCACTTGTAAAGAAGGCATAGCACTGAACGATACCTATGTGCATGACTTCTATCTGAACTACGGATCTTCCCTCTCCAACCAGAAAAAATATGACGAGGCTCTGTCTACCTATGATGAGGCCATTAAAATATTTCCGAAAAGCTATGCGTTTGAATTCAACAAGGGAATTACCTATCAGCTCATGGGTAAATATCCGGAAGCGGTGCTTCAATTTAAAAAAGCCCTGAGACTGAATCCTTTTCATCCGGGCAGTCACCTGAGTCTGGGTATCCTCGCATCGGAAGAGGGCCTGATCACCCAGGCGGTCTGCTGCTTCGATATGTTTCTTATTCTGGAACCAAACACCAGCCGCTCTTTTGCCGTGCTGAAAAGACTGAATGAAATCGTCTCTTCCAAATATGATCATACCTCAAGGAATCTAAAACTTTCCCCGGAAGGGGGCGATGACTTCTCCGATGTGGATCTCATCCTTTCCAATTATGCGGCCCTCGATCCGAAGTTCAAAACACCTTCCAAATTTGAGCTGCCGCTCATCAAACAAAGCTATGCCCTGTTCACCAAAGTAGAATATGATAAAAACGACAAAGGGTTTTGGATGCAGACCTATATACCCTTGTTCAAAGCCATCATAGCCAAAGATAAATTCCAGGATTTTTCGGGCATGGTGCTTCAGTCGAGTCAGAACGAGGAACATAAAGCATTCGTTAAAAAACATGCCGCAGAAATTACTGCCTTTGATGAGTGGCAGTACAACTTCCTGGCGAAAGCGGCCTTGCCCATACCGGTTACCTACCAAGGAAAGACGCTGAATCTTCAGCCCCATTTTGATTCCGATAACCGCCGGATTGAATGTCTCGGGAACCGGAATGAGAAAGATAAATACATCGGCTACTGTGAATTCTATTACAGCACCGGCAAATTATCCTCCAACGGGATATTCGACGAACAAGGGAGAAAAGATGGATTATGGCAGGCCTATTACCGCACAGGAACGGTGAACAGGAAAGTCAATTATTTAAAAGACAGTTTGGATGGGGATCTAATATCTTATTACCAGGATGGAGTACTCAAACACGAAAGGCATTTTGTAAACGGGAAATTACAAGGTCCCGAAAAATATTATAACCAGGCCGGGTTCATCACCAAAAATCAAAAGGTGACGAATGATATGCTCGACGGCCCCTTTGTATATTACTACGATCAGGGAGAGAAATACAAACAATACTCAGGTATCTATGATAAAGGGGAATTGAATGATACCGTGTTCGAGTATTTTGATGATGGGGCTGTGAAGATTGCCAAGAACCTTCGTCATGATATCCTGGAAGGGACCTATACCACCTATTACCGAAGTGGTAAGATCTATTCTCAGGTGAACTACGTCAAAGGAATGAAGGAAGGAGAATTTAAAAGCTATTTTGAAAATGGGAAGGTACAGTCCACCGCCACGTTTAAAGGCGATTACCAGGTGGGCCATTGCCAGACGTTTAATAGCGATGGTGTTCTTACCGAGGAATACGATACCGATGAGAAAGGAAGGCGCCAGGGTCTTTTTAAAGATTATGACGATGGAAAGCCCTGGCTCGAATTGGAATATTCCAAAGGTGAAATTGTGGGTTATAAGTTCTTTCAAAAAAATGGAGAAATCCTCAAGACCGATCATAAAAGAAAAGGCACTTTCGATTTTGTGGGTTACTATCCGGAAGGCTCCAAACGTCAGGAAGGAACCTATACCGTGGATGGGAAAACGGGCATCTGGAAGTATTACGATTTGCTGGGCAACCTTACGGATGAAGAATCCTATAACGACAAGGGGGAATTGGACGGGAAACAAACAAGTTATTTTGCCGGAGGACAGCTTAAAGAAGAATCGATCTATAAGACCGGCAGAAGAGAAGGATATGCCTCCACGTATTATGTCAACAACCAGGTGGAAAAAGAAGGATGGTATATCAATGGCCAGGAAGAAGGCTATTGGAATTCATATTTTAACAATGGAACCCTGAACGAACGGAAATATTATTCCAGAGGAGAGCAGAGAGGATACCAGCTCGCCTATGCGCCCAACGGAAAAGTGACACGCGAAGAGTTATATAAAGACGGGCTCTTCTCTCAACTGACCTGTTTCGATTCTACCGGAGCAACAATTGAAATGGTGGAGTTTAAGAATGGAACCGGGCCTTATCAGCTTCATTTCAATAATAAAACGGTGGCCGTTACAGGATATAAGTCTTTTGGAGTGCTGAATGGAGATTTTAAATGGTTCAATTATGCCGGTAAGGTGGCCAAGACCGGAAGCTATTTCCGCGGAAACAAAAACGGTACCTGGACCAGCTATGATGAAGATGGGAAGGTGACCACCGTTGGAAATTATTATTTCGGTCAGGCTGATGGCAAATGGTCTTATTATAAAAAAGGAAAGCTTACGCAAACGGAAGTGTATGCCAGAGGGAAGCTGGAAGGAGACGTCATCTGGTATTATGAAAACGGAGGGATCAGTGTAAAGAAAAAATATCACCTCGGAGAAGAAGATGGAGAAGCATCCAGCTTTGATCCGGCCGGAGAGCTGCAGATTCAACGTAATTACAAAAACGGGAAACTCCTTTCTTATACCTATTATGATAAGAGTGGAAAGCTGGTCCCACCCATCGATGTCACAAATGGTACGTTTAAAGCGACTGCTTTTTTTAAGAATGGAAACAAATCCAGAGAGTTCGAATTTGTAAAAGGAAATTATTCCGGCAAGAGCCTGGTCTACTTTGCAAACGGGAAACCTCAGGAATCCAGAAGCTATAAAGATGATGAAATGGATGGCTCATTCATTTCCTACTATGCCGACGGAAAAGTAAAGGAAGATGAACCCTATATGAACGGGGTACTGAACGGGGTGACCAAAGAATATGGCCCGGATGGAAAACTCGTCAAAGAAATGACGTATGTGATGGGACAGCTGCATGGTCCGGCACATTATTACAATGCAACGGGCAAGCTCATCAAGACCCGCCTGTATTACGACGATGAGATTCTTCATGAAACCAGTTTCTGATATGACCAAGTTCTTTTGTGTTGCGTTGGTATTTTTTCTTTCCTTCTCTGCCGCCTATGCCCAGTATGACAAAGAGTACCGCAAACTTCGTCTTCAGTTTCCAGGGGAGAATATGGTGGTTCTTAAAAACAAAGAAACCGTAACGGTCAAGGCCGGGGCCAAAGGGTTATACGTTCATTCGGATAGCTACAACGAAAGAATGTATCTGAACAACAGAGCCGGTAACTCCTCTGAATTTTCATTGAACTATACTCCGTTAGACAGTATCTCCCACGTAGAAGCAGCGATCCTCGTTCCTGGAAAAAAGAAGTACAAGAAAATTAAGATTAAACAATTTACAACAGCCAATGAGCTGAGCCGGTCGGTATTTTACGATGGAGCCAAAAGTATTTCTTTCTTTTACCCCTCTATGACCGATGGGGCTAAAACAGAATTGTCGTACTCTACCGAATACCCGGAACCACGGCTTCTTCCCTCTTTTTATTTCCAGGAATATGTAAATGTCCTGGAAGCGGAATACAGCATTATTACCGATAACACCGTCAACATAGCCTGGAAACTGTATAATATGAACGATACCTCCGTTCAGTTTACACAGAAGAATAACGGAGACGAAGTCACCTATTCCTGGAAGATGACGAATCTGGCTCCATTCAGCCAGGAGCCGAATGCTCCGGGACCTCGTTGCACCATGCCTCATATCATCGTCTGGATCAAGACCGCCAAAATAAAAGATGTGGTTCAGCCCATTTTAAGTAACCCCGGAGATCTGTATCAGTGGTATTCCGACAATCTGAAGACGGTTGATTATACCCCCAGCGAAGAAATTAAATCGATTGTCGACTCCCTGCTCCAGGGGAAGACAGATGAGATAGACAAGGTAAAGAGTATTTACAACTGGGTTCAATCCAATATCAAATACCTGGCCTTTGAAGATGGAATGGGCGGCTTCGTTCCCCGGAATGGAAAAAAGGTTTGTGATCGGAGGTTCGGGGATTGCAAGGATATGGCCAATATGATTCATACCATGATGGAATATGCAAAGATCCCATCACAACTTACCTGGGTCGGAACGCGTGGTCTTCCCTATAACTATGAAGAAACACCCACTCCGGTTGTCGACAATCACATGATCACCACTTATATCCATAATGGGAATTATTATTATCTGGATGCCACCGGACCTTTTACTCCTTATGATATGCCTTCCGCATTTATTCAGGGAAAAGAGGTGATGATCGGATTCGACAAAGATCATTATGAAATAAGGCATGTGCCAGTGATGGAAGCATCGAAAAATACCGTGAACGACTCCATCGAAATAAGTCTTACCGGAACACGGATTGACGGGAAAGGCAAGACTACTTTCACAGGTTACCGCCATATCGATATTGCCGAACATCTGGTCGCTTCTTCTCAGAAACAAAAACAAACCCTCCGGGAATACTATATGCGGGGTAATAATAAATTACTGCTCGATTCTTTTAAGTTGGAGAATATCACCGATCCCTATAAAGATGCCCGCATCCGATACTACTTTAACCTGGAGGATTATGCCAAGACCAATCAGGAGGAGGTCTATGTGAATATGAATCTGAACAAATCCTTCCTCACCGAATTCATACCGAAAGACCGGAAGCTGGAAATAGAAAAAGAATATGCGGAAACCAATGTGGAGGTCATCACCTTGAAAATCCCTCCCGGCTATGCGCTGGAGCATCTCCCCCAGAATGCATCCTTCAAAAATGAACTGTTTGGTTTTGATCTGACCTATGCTGTTCAGCCTGATAAAATTACCATGACTAATAAAATGTACTGCAATGCCATCCTTCTGGAGCCAGACTCTTTTAAAGCCTGGAACCAGCAGATCAAAGATCTGCAAAAGGCCTTTGCAGAAGTTGTCATCCTTAAAAAGATAAAATAACTATGATTAAGCGCATCCTCTTCCTCCTTGCTTTCACGCTTTGTGCCCAAATAGCGATTCAGGCTAATGAATTGAAATATAAAGACTATGACTGGGCTCCTGAACCAAAGCTGCATACACTCAATGAGAAAGATAAAGCACTTGCTGAAATCGTTCTCTTGGAAAAGCAGGCCGTGGAGTTTATCTACAACAAAGCCGGAGATCTGGAGGAATATAAATTGTATCATGTCATCATCCGGGTGAATTCAGACGAGGCGATCGAGCGAAACAACCGCTTGTATATCCCCTCCAATACCGGCCTGGAATTCCTGAAGCAGAAAGCAAGAATTATCAGTCCCAATGGAAAAGTAAAAGAGCTCAGCGACCAGAATATCAAAGAAGGAGAGGATGAGAAGACAAAAAACAAGTATAAATATTTTGCGATAGAGGGAATACAGCTGGGCTGCGAAATAGAATACTTCTACCTCATACGCGTCTCCAACAATTTATATGGCTCGAGAGAACGGATACAAGGCACCGAACTCAAACACGACGAGATGTTCGAGCTGATTTCCCCGAACAACCTTCATTTCGTAACGAAATCGTTTAACGACCTGCCCGAGATGAGCCGCGATACCACGGTGGATGACCGTATTGTTCTTTTTCTGAAAATGCCTGTGGTTCCTGCCTTACCCGAAGAGGATTTATCTACGCATAGCGCGGATGTGATGCAGTTGGTCTATAAGCTGAACAGCAATTCTGCGAACAACTCTAAAGACATCACTTCCTACGGAGGTGTTTCTTCCAATATTTATAAATCATTCATGGCTCCGGCGGAAAAATCGGTACAGTCGAAAGTTAAAAAGTTCGTGGGCACCCTTCCTATTAAATTTGCCAAGGACGAGGAGGATAAAATCAGGATCATTGAAGACTATATAAAAAACAATTTCAATGTGATTGAGAATGAAACCGCATCCTTATCGGAGCTCCCGGAAATCATACAAAAGAAAAACGCAAACTCCGAAGGGATCATTAAACTTTTTGCGGCTGTCTTCAATGAACTGAATATTGATTATCAGATTGTATTGACTTCCGACCGAAGCTATATTCGCTTTGATCAGACCTTCGAAGCCTATAACTTCCTGACCGACTATCTCTTCTATTTCCCTGCTGTGGGCAGCTATCTGTCACCCACACTCGTATTATCCAGGCTGGGATTCCCGCCGCCGCATCTGACCATGAACTATGGCTTGTTCATCAAGAAGGTGAACCTAAACGATTTTGAAACAGGGGTAGGGAAGATAAAGTTTATTGAACCGGCTTCGTTCGACAAAAATTATGATGATGTGGACGTGACTATCAAGTTTGCTACCGATATGTCTAACCCTGTGGTATCCCTGAAAAGACAATTTGGCGGGTATTATGCAGAAAATATCCAGCCTTATTATTCTTATTTCACAGAAGAAGACAAAAAGAAAACAACTAACGATTTGCTCAAGGATTTTATTCCCAATACCGAGATCAAGGAAATAGCGGTTGAAAATGCAGGGAAAGATTACTTCCCAAGCAAGCCCCTTATTCTGAATGCTTCCTTTACTTGCGAAAACCTGGTCGAAAATTCAGGAGGTAAATATCTGTTTAAAATAGGGGAGCTGATAGGTCCCCAGGTGGAGATGTACCAGAAAGAAGAGCGGAAAGCTCCTATTGAAAGCTCCTTTGCCCGTTGCTATCGTCGGCACCTGTATTTTGAGGTGCCGAAAGGATACAAGGTCTCTAACCTGGAAGCTTTAAACATTAATGTTTTTTGCGAGGAGGATGGAAAGAAAACCATAGCCTTTACTTCCGATTACAAACTGGAAGGAAACATGCTTACGATCAATGTGGACGAATACTATAAGAAAATCAGATTCCCTGTCAACGAATATGAGAACTACCGGAAAGTAGTCAACGCTTCTGCGAATTTTAATAAGATCAACCTCTTCCTGGAGCAGGTAAAGTAATTAAGCCTGCGTTTTTTTATTTATCCCTTTTCGGCCTTGCCGAATATCCTGCCGAATCAACCAGGTGCCGGACTAATCCTGCCACCTGATCATTTCCGCTTTTATTTTACTTCCATACAGGTATCTTAGATTCGAAAGCACGGAAACCCATCCCCATCCGTAGCCGATTCCAACAGTTTCCACAATACCTTGAATCTTAAACTATGAAGAAATTCATTCCATGGCTCCTGTTGCTTGCCACGCAAGCACTGGGAAAAGAGGTTGATCTTAAAACAACAATACGAGAGGTTACTGTTTTTCAAACCGGAGCTCAGGTCACTCGAGTCGGTACCGTAGCGATCCCTGCCGGGGAAAGCGATATCGTGATCAAAGATGCCACCTCACTTCTGAAAAAAGAAAGCATCCAGGTGAAGGGAGAAGGAGGCTTTACCATCCTTTCTGTAACCCATGAAGCAAACCTCAACGAGCAAAACGCAGACCGGAACAAATGGGCTGGCCTTGAAAAAAAGGAAAAAGATCTCCGCAGGCAGATGGAAGATCTCTCCCTTAAAATAGAAGTGCTTCGGACGGAAGAAGCCGTGATCCTGAACCTTCAGTCGGTCTCGCCCCAATCAGAAGGAGTGACGGTGGAGCAAGTCACAAAAGCCCAGGAGATGCTCCAGCTCAAGCTAACGAATATTAAAAATGAAAAGCTGCTCGCAAGCCGCCGGATGAAGGAGCTGAACGAGTCACACCAGGCGGTAACCCAGGAACTGAATGTGCTTAAAATACCAAAGCAGAGCGTGACCTATGAAATAGTGATTCACGTAAAAGCAAAAATGGAGACCAAGGGCGATTTTGTGGTTACTTATATTGTTCCCAATGCACACTGGTATCCCACGTATGACCTCCGGGTAAAAAACATCTCGGAGCCTATGCAAATTGACTATAAAGCGAATGTCTCCCAACAAACCGGAGAAGACTGGAATAACGTAAAGCTTAAACTCAGCACCGGTGATCCTTCCCGCTCCTCCACCAAGCCCGAGCTGGAAACCTGGTTTCTCCACTTGAATGAAGCTTACGAACAGCCCAAACAGCAAAGCAATTATTATAAGTATACCGATAAGCGCTATACCAAGGTGAGCGGAGTTGTATATGACCAGGATAACGGGGCGGTCCTTCCCTTCTGCTCAGTTGTGGTGGATGGAACCAACATAGGAGCGAGTACCGACATCAATGGAAAATTCAATCTGGTCTTGCCGGAGAATGCAAGTAAACTCAACATCTCGTATGTAGGTTATCTGAAACAGACTCAACCCATCACTTCGGAAGAAATGAAGATATTCATGGTTCCGGATAAAGTTTCTTTACAGGAAGTAGAGATTGTAAATTATTCAAAACCCTTAGCGTATGCCGATGATAGGCATTTGAATAATAGAGGAGCCAGAGACGGAGGCAAGGATTATTATATAGACGGGGAAAAGGTGGTCGAAGGTCCTACCATCCTAAAATCCCTGAACATCGTCAGCACCGAATTTGCGATTGAAGAAAAGTATACCATCACCTCCGACCCAAAGGATATTACGGTGGCCATACAATCGATTATTGCCAAAGTTAAGTATCAGTATTATTGCGCTCCTCGTTTGGATAAGGATGTTTTTCTGATGGCCCTGATGGTGGATTGGGAGCAATACAACTTTCTGGAAGGTCAGGCGAACGTATTTTTCGAAGGCACCTACATCGGGAACACCCTCCTGAATACCCAATTTATCAGTGATACATTGGGTATCTCCCTGGGAAGGGATAAGTCGGTGAAAGTGGAGCGGAAGAAATCAAAAGAATACAACAAACGACAAATGCTGGGAGGAGAAAATATTACGTACCGTCAATGGGATCTGACTGTTAAAAATGCAAAACCTCAAACCATCGATATCATCATTGAAGATCAATATCCTTTACCGGTGGATGGAGGAATAGAACTGAAGCAAGGGGAGTTAAAAGAGGCCCGCCTGAATGAGAAGACCGGAGTGATCACCTGGCAGTATGCTGTAGAGCCGGGAGGGATGAAGAATATGCAGTTTAAGTATAGTGCTAAATACCCGAAAGGAAATTTCGTAGGACTGGATTAATATAATTGAACTTAAAAAGAAACGGCTATGAAAACGCTCACGACCATACTCTTGTCACTTATCCTCTGTATCCGAATAGATGCGAAGGAAGTGGAATTGAAGACAACCATATCTGATGTAACCGTATTTCAGAACGGGGCCCAGGTTAAACGAACAGGCTCCGCCTCCATACCAGCGGGGGAGAGTGAAATTAAAATAACCGATGTCACCTCCCTGCTGATGAAGGAAAGCATTCAGGTGAAAGGAGAAGGAAACTTCACGATTCTTTCGGTGAACCATCAGGTGGTACTGACAGACCTGGACAACGGGAAAAATTTATGGGAGGGCCTGGATGCGAGAAAGAAAGAATTGATGAGGAAAATGGAAGAGCTCAGTGTAAAGATACAGGTGCTCAATACGGAAGAAGCCACCATCATGAATCTTCAGAACACCAGTACGTCTACCAAAGGGGTGACGGTCGAACAGATCGGAAAAGCCCAGGAAATCGTGAAGATAAAGCTGGCCGCGATCAAACAAGAAAAGCTGGATGCTTCCAGAATGGTTCTGGAGCTCTTCGAAGAACATAAAATAGTTTCTCAGCACCTTTTAGCCTTAAAGACACCCAAACAAAAGGTGAGTTTCGAGATTATTGTGAAAGTATCTGCAAAGGCCGACACCAAAGGTAATTTTGTAATGACCTATATCGTCCCCAATGCGAAATGGTTTCCAAGCTATGACCTCCGAGTAAAATCGATTGCCGATCCCTTGCTGATTGAATACAAAGCCAACGTCACTCAGGAAACCGGGGAAAGCTGGAACAATGTCAAGCTCAAGCTTTCAACCGGGGACCCGTCTCAGTCATCCGAAAAACCGAAAATAGAGCCTTGGTGGATTTATCTGAACCAGAACTACACGGTTCCCAAGGTCAAAACAAATCTTTATAAGTATACCGATAAGCGATTTACCTATGTGCATGGAAAAATTATTAACGGGGAATCCGGTGTGCCCATACCCTGGTGTAACGTCATGATCCGGGGAACACATATCGGTGTCATGGCCGACAGTAACGGAGCATTTTCTCTGACTCTCCCCGAAGATGCCAGCGCGCTTATTGTGCATGCAATCGGTTATGAAGGAAAAAGAATAAATCTCAATCAGGCAGATCTGCTCATTAAGCTTCAAAAGAAAGAACAGAATTTTGGGAATACCGTAAAAACTGATTACGATAAAAAATTAATGGGTGTGGACTCTCCCATCTTTACGACAGACTATGAAGGAAAGCTCAGCACTCTGGATCTGATTACAGACGCGTCGACCGAAACGGTAACGACAGGTTCAGAATTTGAGATGGATCCTGAATCTAAATCAGGTTCTGTGGTGGTAACGGAGCAATATCAAACCATGTCTGATCTAGCGATAAATTCTGTACAGTCAACAATGGCCGGTGTGATTCGCTTTTCAAGCGGAAGGACCGGATATGCAAACGCCGGGGAAGTAGAAAAAAAACTGAATATCGTCAATGCGGAATACACCATCGAAGAGAAATACACCATTCCTTCTGACCCCAAAAGCATCAGTGTCTTGATTCAAAGCATTCAGGCGGATGTGAGATATCAGTATTTCTGTGCTCCACGAATCGATCAGGATGTATTTCTTACCGCTCAGTTAGTAAACTGGGAACAGTATAGCCTGCTCGAAGGTCAGGCCAATGTATTTTATGAAGGCACCTTCACCGGCAACACGTTTTTCGACACCCGTTTCCTGGTCGACACCCTGGAGATTTCATTAGGAAGGGATAAGGGAATTAAGGTGGAAAGAAAGAAGGTAAAAAACTATTATAAGCGTCAATCGCTCGGAAACGAAATCGTGACGTACCGTGATTGGGATATTTCCATCCACAATGCCAAAACGAAAGCGATTGATATTATCGTGGAAGACCAGTATCCTGTTTCAGCAGATAGCCGGATTACCGTTACCCGTGAAGAGTCGGGTGATGGAAAGCTCAATGAAGAAACTGGTGTCATTACCTGGGCTCTAAAGCTGGAACCGGCTGCTGTAAAAAATATTCAACTGAAATTTAAAGTCAAATTTCCAAACGGGTCTAATGTAGGGCTCGAGTGAGGGAATGGAGGTATAGTTGGAGAAGAGGGATAGAGACGGTTCTTCAATAAAGAATCTCGAAGAACCCTTTCAAATCATATTTCTTATTATCTGCTCCCTTGGCGGTGACATGATAGAAATAGGTGCCATTCACTGCCTGATCTCCACTTAAGGTTCGCCCATCCCAGCCTTGTGTGACAGCAGTTAAATCAAACATCTGAACTCCCCAACGATCGAAGATGACCATATCAAATTGATTAATGTTTTTGGCAATAGCCTGCATCTCATCATTGATGCCATCACCATTTGGTGTAATGATATTGGGGATGATCAGCCAGGAAGCGGCATCACTCGCATTGATGACCACACTATAGGTACTCTGGCAACCCTGGGCATTGGTAACGGTAAGCGTAGCTGTATACGTTCCGGCTGCCGTGTAGATATGGTTAGGAGTGGTCCCTGTTCCGGTAGTCCCGTCACCAAAATTCCAGGTCCAGGAATTTGCATTGGCTGAACTGCTATCACTGAAGAAGACATCAAACGGAATAATACCGTTCGTGCTGTCTGTTCCGAAATGCGCCGTTACGGCGCTACCTGATATCACCGTAGAGGCAGAAGAAGTACCACAGACATTATTCCCCACCACCGAATAGTTTCCTGGGGTATAAACGTATATGGAAGAATTATTCGATCCGGTACTCCAGGTATAGGTGGCAGCACCGGAAGCGGTGAGCAACAGGGAATCGCCTGCACACACCGTTGCTCCTCCGGTTATCAGAGCCGAAGGCAATGGGGTAATGGTAATAGCCGATACCGATGAAACAGTACCGCAGTTATTCGTTACGGAAACCGTATAATTTCCGGCGGTATTGATCGCGATAGAGGGGGTGATCGCCCCGGTGCTCCAGCTGTAGGTTCCTCCGCCGCTGACTGTTAATGTATCTTGAAGTCCCTGACAGAATGGAATGGGTAGGGTAGAGGTGACCACCGGAACAGGAAGGCTTCCGGTATTGGTAATGGTGACTACTGTAGTTTGAGTACATCCGTTAAAGTCAGTCACCAGACAAGTGTATACTCCTGCTCCTATACCGGTTATCGTATTGGTTGTTAAACCGGTCGGACTCCAGGAATAAACATCCGGACTTGTTCCCCCAACGGCCGTAGCACTTGCGGAGGCATTGGAGTTGTGACAGGTTTCATTCATGGCATTCGACGTTACCACCAATAAGCTAGGTTCCGTGATGGTATAGACCTGGGTTATCACCGGACAATTATTCTGATCTACCACCGTCACAGAATAAGTTCCTGCCGCAAGGCCGCTTGCGGTAGCTCCGGTTCCTCCGGATGGGGACCAGGAATACGTATAAGGAGCAGTGCCTCCGCTTACCAGAGCGGTGGCGGTACCGTTCGACTGAGCATTACACTTTACATTAACCTGTGAGGGTAAAATAGCAAGCGGTGCTGGTTGGGTAATGGTGATGACCTGTGTGGTTAAGCAGTGATTCGTGTCCTGTACACTACAGGTATAACTTCCGGCGCAAAGGGAGGAAGCGGTTATTCCTGTTCCACCCGAGGGAGTCCAGGAATAGGTATAGGGTCCGAACCCTCCTGCAACCGAAATGGTAGCTGATCCGTTACAGGCTGTATTGCATTGGGCATTGGTGCTGACCGCCAGTGACGCTATCGGGGCACTGATGTTTGCAACGGTATCGGTGGTAGAGAAGATACACCCGTTGGCATCTTTCACGGAAACGGTATAAACGCCTGGAGTCAGATTATTAAAGGTAGTGGTTGCAGAATATCCCCCACTGTTAAAGTTGTATAGATAAGGACCGGTACCTGCAGTGGTGGCTCCCAGAGTTACCGTACCATTTCCTGATGCACAATAGACGGGTGTTGAGCTGGTGGCAAGGGCTGTTGGGCCGCCCGAATTATTGACGGTTGCTGAAGTGGTAAAAGTACACCCGTGCGCATCCTGAATAATTAAAGGGTAAATACCAGCAGAGAGACCATTATAAACCGTGCTTGCGGAAAATC
>Ga0207068_1088_pt1 | contig 25813 bp, 31 predicted proteins | sample Alteio_BWMinCont_23_FD_153475 | JGI IMG/M metagenome (GOLD analysis project Ga0207068, IMG submission 153475) | Enriched cells from forest soil in Barre Woods Harvard Forest LTER site, Petersham, Massachusetts, United States -... | ecosystem: Environmental > Terrestrial > Soil > Temperate forest >... | reverse complement strand
CCGCCCTGCAGGGACGGAACCCTTCGACAGTGCAAAGACTTATTTTGAGCGAGGACGCAAGGCGAGTTTTCTCGCCGCCGCTGCGAGCGCTCCGTACCACCTGAGTGCAGAATTTGAAACAGGAATCGCAAATGGCATACAGACGGGGCGCTATGAAGACACCTGGATCAGTTCGACCGAATGGCGTCGCGAGGCTTGGCTCGGCTCCAGCCATCTGGTGAAATCCCAAAGCGGCGAGAAGCATTACGTCCTGGCTGAAGGCGCTGAATCCAACCTGCTACGTCTGGTGATGCTGCTCCTTGAGCCAATTCCTGCCGAAGACACAATGACCGAATCTGACTGGCGCATTCGCCGCGATTCCGTTGATGGTGTGAAGACCATTCGGGTTTTTCGCGGTCCTGAGGGGCCGAATGGAGAACTGGAACCCGGCAAATCGCAGGGCTACTGGTTTGATGAGGAAGGGCATCTGGTCAAGAGCTACACAGATGGATTTGAGATTCGGCCATCGATTGAAGAACCCTATAGCGGCGTTCAAGTAGCCAAGCGGATTGATGTGCTCAAAGACGGCAAACTTGGGTTGCGCGTCACAATTAAGGCGATTGGCCCCGCTGATCCCGCAGCGGCGAAGAATTTCAGGCTGAAAGGGCACGAATGGCAGCGAGCTTTCACGGCGGAAGTCCGGTGACGGATGGTGAGCTTTGATAAGCACGCGAAGATTACCCAAGCAATCCTCACTGAACTTGATGTCTCGCAATAGTGTGACAACTCAATGCATTGCATGGCGGTTGTCTGGAGGCGCAAGCAGGTAGAGCCCCGTCGGCTTCTGGGCGGTGCTCGAAGTGATCTGGATGCCAATGGTTTTATGCCGGCCTTCCGGTGGGTTAGTGTAAGGATTTCCACAGTGGAGGGTCCAGATAACCTTCGACCAGCAGTCTATGGCAGTCCGCGCACCCGATGATTATGCTTTCCGGCGCCGCGTCACCTCCGTGTGGGGTAATGGTGATCTTGTGGGTGAGATGGGGAAGCAATTCTTCACCCGCGCGATCGAAGAGAGCGGGACTATCAAACATCATGAGACGACCTCCTGAGATGCGACCGCTACTTGCTGGTTTGCGGTCCAGTTAGGGAAAGGATCGCGACTGGACGTGCGGAAAGTGGTAATCAAGTCGCGGATCGCGGAACGGCGTTTGTAGAGCGCTTCTGCAAGGCGATTCAAGCCGGCATGAACTGCATAGAGAGAACTACTCATGGTGATCGTCGGAAGAAGAAGAAGAAGAAGAAGAAGGAAAAAAGAGTTATCGAAGAATTGCAAGAGAAGAGAATGCATCTATGGTTGACGAAATGAATCCGCAAATATTGAGCGAATGGCTGGCCGAAATGTCTTTGCCTCACCTCCAAGCCGTCGAGCATGCTCGGCACACGGGGGGAGAGCGGCGCGGCCTGAGCCGCACCGCTAAACTTTCAGGGGAATGTCACAAGCAAAACGAAGATTTTAGAACGGCCACAAGGACCGCAATGATAGGCCTGAACACTACGAACGTGGTTCGATGGCTTCAGTTACTTCCGATTCACATCCGACTAGTGGGATGATTCTAACAGAAGAAGGAGGCTCAATGTCGCGAGTTCTGAGCCTCCGTTGTGGACGGTTTCTGCCCACGCGGCCAAAGCTGCAAAACCTGGGCCTTTTTTGGGCGCACATTCTCAATCCAACTCTGGCTCATGAAACACGAAAAAAACGGGGAGAGAAAATCCTGGGAGTATGGCATCGTCGATAATCACGTCCGGCTCTCTGAAGTCCCGGCGCTGGGGCCTGTTATTCAAACGCGAATGGATCTCCACCAGACGCAAAGTGGGGTACACGAGCCAGACAGAACGGCATCCAGCCTCAAAATACTGCTGCACCTTCTTTACCGTGTCCTCTGTCCTGTTCCCTGGCGAAAGCACTTCAGCCGCTAAAGTTGGGGCACCCTCGATTGGCGATCGGTCAAGGTCGACGTTTCGGAGCGCTTCCTTTGCGACGAAGGCCACGTCGGCATTACGCACCGTTTCCCCTGCGAGTCTGAAATCCATCTCCTCCAGGACGATGCCTAATTTGCGGTCTGTCACAAATTGGGCCATTGTGAAAGCAATTCGCTGGCGGATCAAGTTATGGCGAGGCGCCGGAGAAGGAACCATTAGCAGGGCTCCGTCGTCCAGTTCGTGGCGCGTGCCATCGTCCGGCAGTCGAGTATATTCTTCAAACGAGGTTCGTGTCGTTGCCATAGTTCACCTCTTTTCGTGAGAACTATTAACCCAAGTATAGCCAAGTTTCAGCTCTCCTTTAATGCTAATTCTGACATCACTTTCATGCCTCACTTGTCCCTGTCAGATCGGCCCTTCTGATCTGACTTGTGTGGTCAGCGCGCTGGCCCACTAAGGTGCATGCTGCTGGGGACGCACCTGCGCTGCAATTAACTCGCGGAGCTGGAGGATATGGTTGCTTCTAGCTTTAAGACCAGGCTATGAAGGGTTTCGAGATCGGCGACGCGATCAATGAAAGGTATCTTGAGAGACTTCAGAATGCCTCTCACGGCGCTCTCGCTCAGTTTCTCGCTGGCAGCTTTCAGCCGCCGCATTCCCCGCTCGGCTGCCTGCATTCGTTCCAACATCTTTCTTCTTTCTGCAATCTCTCGTATCTGATTCGGCTTCCACGCTTTTGCCGAGCGCAGCAAACCGCGGTACATGTGTGTGCCGAGTTTGTCCTGCATTTGCTCGATCTCGCAGACCAGTTGATCGTCTGATTGGCGAGCGCTACCGGGCTTTCCGGAAGGCGTGTCGCCCTTTGGTCTTGGCTCTTCCGCTTCAGCAGCAGAATGTTGGTTGGTCGGGCGCATGCCACTTCGCCACCCTTCCGGAGTTGCCCATCCAAACAATTTTGGACTTTTCTTAGGCCGGTTCCGCTCATCGAGATCCACCCAGACTCCCGTGAAATTGTAAAGGTACCGTCCCAGGCCAAAACAGGAGCAAGCGCGCTTGAATGCCTGGGCCTCGGCGCTTGTCATCGAATTCTCGTCATCGGCCCATTCTTCGCCGGTAGCCGAGTGCGACCCCAAGCCAAAGATCGTGCAATCGCAGGTGACAAATACCTTGGCGACAATCTTCTTGTCCCTGCCGCGTTCAAAGTTTGGGCTGGTATAAACGCTGTATTTCCTGGTCCATCCTTGCGGAGTGAATAGCGCATTGAGCCGGTCCGTATAAGCCCGCTGGTCGGCATAAGGAATAATCTGACCACGGGCAGGCCGGCCGTTCTTGGATGTATTGGTTACTCTCCACTCGATGACACCCGGATCGAATGGAACTTCCAGCTCGGCCACGAAGCTTTTCACTTCGGATTGGGTAAACTGTGCAGTTGGAACTGAGGACGGAGCCAGCAAGGAAGAGGCATCTGAGCTGGCGACATCGTTACGAGCTTCTCTTGCGTGGCCATTGATGGCGGTCATACCTGGCCTCCTGATGGAGATAAATTGGTGGGCGCTTGCCGGTTTGGTGCGGTTGGTCCAAGAGACGTGTGCTTTTGACGATAGGCGTCACTACTGCTACGGGGGCAATGGGAGCGTTATCCTGCGCTGGAAAGAGATTGTTCGATGCTCTGCTCTAACGGACGGGCTTCATACCAGGGGATATATTCCCGTTTGAGCCATTCCACGAGCATTGCTTCTCGTTCTTCCCCGCTCACAGCGTCGGTGCAACGCGGCGGTATGGGAGCGGAGCCAAGAGCGCAGGATTGCTCGGGCGCGAGAGCTATCAGCCGTGCTCGGGCGCATTGGGCATCTGAGTCCCCTCGATGATCAATTGGAAGCTGTGCGACTAACGATTGGAGCTGGCCGGAATCGTTTGTGCGCCAGATTTCAGCGAAATCGGAATAGAGATGCGTAACGGCGCGCCAGTGTTCCGCAGTCGCGCATTGCTTCTCATCTCTATCGGACTGACCACGCGGGTCATTTAGTTTGCCTTCCTCTCGCGAGAGAGGCTGCCCGTACATCCATCTCTGAGGCCGTATCTGAGACAGCCATTCGAATGCCGAAGGCACGTAACCCAAGTCTTCTTTGATGTGCCCTTCGGCTATGTAACGAACGGGAATATCGGCGCCCGAGCTGTTTTTGATTGTTATCCCGAAAATTCTTTCGGCGGTAAACACGCCGTCGGTGCTGTGCCGCAAGCATCGGTGTCTAAAGTCCCCGAGGTGAATCTTGGATTCGTCCATCCATTGGTGGATGGATACGTAATCCGAAGCGACTCCGCCAAACTTCCTGGCGCTGCTTTCAGCATGTTTGATCGGATGGGCCACGTTCACACCTCGTATTCCTCGGTGGAGTAATCTTCGAAGCGGCTGTTGTGGATCACTCTGATCGTGCCTAGCTGGACATTGAAAATAATGTCGCCGAACCCGCCACAATTGTCCTGGTATCCCATCGGGACAAAGGCTTCGAAATGAAGCTGAAGATGGGAAACATCATAGTCATCTGGCTTGCCGCACCAATGCTCGTATTCTTCGGTGCGAAAGCATTTCACATCTTCGGTTATGCCCTCGTCGCCTGATCCATCGTAGTGAACGGCAACGAAGGTAATGCCGGCAGTCTGGAGCCGTTCGCGTTCACCCAAAATCTGTGCTTTGCCCCGCGCCTGTTCGGGATCAATTGCCTTTTGGTCAACAACGGGATCATCGGATTTCATATTGTGATTCCTCCTATGTTTGCGTCCTGACAGAGGGTGGTACAGAAATCGAAGGCTCTCGCAGGACCATCATCGTGCGTGCCGGCCATCAATTGGGCAGGTCGTCATTGTGGTGCGGCAGCATTTCAACCACAGGCGGAAACGCATCCTGAAGAAGATTGGCTATGCGAGGAGTGCTTTGAGCGAGAAAGTGAACGAGGGTAAGCGTTTCCGGTGTCGAGAAGGTCCCCCGGAGCTGGCGTGGACCATTAACGTTATAACATCGGCAACACAATTCCTTTAGGCCTTTAGGAAGTTGCCGCGAGGAGGTACGAATCTGTTGATTGTCTTTGCCATCACCCCAAATCCGACACGGTTGTGATCTTGGCGATCAGGTCACCCAAGAGACGGTGGTCACCCTTTTGGAAGCTGGCAATAGACACTGAGTACATTTCCTGTTGTGTGACTTGCGCCCAATTGACACGTAATCCTGCGTGCGAACCAAGCTCGCGGATGAATTCGCGTTGCGCTCTTCCATTGCCCTCGCGGAAGGGATGAATCGCATTGAGTTCACTCATGTAGTAGCCGGCTCTTGAACCGAACTGTGCGGGCGATGCTTCCTTAAGCCCGTTTTCGCCGTCAAGCTTGTTGAATAAAGCAATGAGCGATCGGTCGATAAATTCATGGCGACAGAACCAGAATTCGCCCTCTTTCCGAATATCCACGGTCCGAAACTCTCCGGCCCACGGATAGACATCCTGGAAGATCGACTGGTGAATGCGTTGGAGGTGGAGCGCGTCAAAGGCCCCGTGGATTGGGTTGAATCCTAACTCCGAAATCCGGTGGGCGGTGGAAACCGCTTCAAACTGCTGGAGCCGAATATGGTCTTCGATTCCAGCCAGATTCTTCAGGACGTTGGTGCCAGGGTAGACGTAAGGATCAGTGGCCATTGCGCGCGATGTCGACGGCCAGCCTTCTCATTTCGGCACGGTATTCCTCATGCGAGAGATCACCTTCAATGAATCGATTGGCAATAGCTTCGGCTTCAGGACCGGGCTCAAGGCCCTCCATTCGTACACTGGCGAAGCCATATTGCACCGCTTCGGAGCGCAGATTGCGCTCTTTACCGTCGATCTTTTGTTTGCTGCGCATCGCAATATTGTCTAAGCTCAATTATAATCCTCCCGATCCCTTTCCCTCGCCGATTTAGTCTGATCGGAGCGGCCCAACCGTTCAAAACGCAACAGCTTTGCGAAGAGAACTTGCCGAGGGATCTGGATCGCGTACCAATGCCGAACGGAGTGCATCCTTCAGCCAAAAGGAAGCAGCGGGGTCGCGCAGAACTTCTTCGAGCCGACGCGGTGTCTGTTCGTCGCCAGCGAGATCAAGAGGCTCCAACAGTTCGCGCCGACACAAGACACAATACTTCTGCCGCGGTGCATCGTAGATCAACTCCCCTCGTTCGCGCAGACACGCGGGGCAATGTAAGACCACATTTTTTGGCAACGACGACGAAATCGACAAAGCATCTCCTCTTTACGGAGCATCCGCTCGTGCACCACACGTCATGCAGCGGTGGCACGATCCGCTCCTTACCATGATCGAGCCACACGTCGAGCATGTCGGGCCATCCGTCAGTTGGACGATGTCACCCAGGGCCTCAGTCGGGTCGGCATTGCTTCCCGGCAGAGGTGTTTCAGAGGGCGTCTCAAACAGGGTCCCGGATTCACGATTAAGGAACTTGATTTCCAAATACCGAAAGATGTAATCCATCACCGACTTTGCGTACCCGATGCGCGGGTTACCCGACCAGCCGCTCGGCTCAAATCGCGTATGGCTGAACTTGGCCACCAGGGTCGCAAGTGGCGCTCCAAATTGCAGCGCTAATGACACGGCAGTAGCAAAGGAGTCCATGAGCCCTGACACCGTTGATCCTTCTTTGGCCATCTTGATGAAAATCTCTCCCGGGCGTCCATCATCGAACAGACCCACAGTCAAGTACCCTTCTTGGCCGCCCACCGAGAAATGATGTGTAAGCGCCCGTCTTTCATCCGGCAAACGCTGGCGTTGCGGAGTCATTGTTGTGGTTTCGTTCACGTTGTCAACCGGCATGCTTTCTCCGTTCCCACTCACACCAAATGGCAATGGCGGCAACCACAACAACAGGTGGCTGCGGTTACCAGACGAATGGCATTCCCGAAATTCTCCGGTGGATCCAGTGGTTCAGCGTTTCGGGCATAAAAGATCGGAGCAACCGTGCCCTTCAGCTGAGCGTCCTTGCCCCATAACTCTTTTTCGAGCGTCCCGTACTTCGAGTGGAACACCACAGAATTGTGAAGCTCCGGCCGCCCTTTGCCCGACACGGGAACTAAACGGTGACTGGTCAACAGGAGTTCGTACGTCGTGCCGGTGCGAAACATTTGAATCCGCACCAAGGCGTCCGACACCACTACAGCATGGAGGCCATTCACGGCAATGCCGGTGATGCGGTGGAGCGGCGGAATAAAGGATCCATCCTCACGCACAAAGCCGCAATAACTGCCAAGCTCCGCGATTGCGCCGCCGGACTCCACTCCCCGAATTACGTAACGGTTTGCCGTAGGCTGGTGTTCAATGCTGACCGCAGGCTGGCAGTAAATTCCAGCCTGCTCCACACGCTTCAGGGCAGTTGCCGGGAGGCGCATCCCACGCAGGGCCAGCACTTGATGCTTGTCTAAAGAGTGCTTGCCTAAAGAATGGCCAATGGATGACGTTTCGCTCATGGTGTGACTCATTTCATCTGTTGCGGAATGGGGCAGCCCAAGGCCGCCCGGATTTGTTCTTTCGCACATCCTGCCCAGCACTTATAGAACCTGGGATCGGCGATTGAGACCGATAGGTTATCGCCGGTCCGATCACGGCCTTCCTGGGCGCACGCCGGGCAGCGGGTTAAATAGTTGCGACCGACTCTCCGCTTCGGCGTCACGTGATCCAGAATGCGAAACTCCGGGCGACCGGAACCAGGGAAGCCTCGGAGAGGAGGCGTTTGTTTTGCCGTAGGCGCCGGCGGCGCTGGAGTTTCGAGACCAGCTACGAAGCGTCTCATTTCCTCCTGGGTGATCCGTTTGATGCGGGAGAGATAGTCCATTTGGGCAGCCACATGATAGTCGGCTCCATAGAACCAGTAGCGCCTTCCATCGGCAAGATGCACACCCAGAGGCGCCCGAATGGCATTGCCAAATTCGCCGGCGCGGAGCGTATCCTGGCGGGGAAATACTTCAATCCCTTCTGCCAGCCCCGTCCCCTTAACCGGCACTCGCAAGCGAGCGGCCAGGTGGTGAATGTAGAGCCGGCAATCACGCGCAGCCAGCGGTGTGAGCGCAAAGATCCATAGGTGTCCGCCGCGCCGGGAGCGTTCGAGAGCAGCGTCTATTCCATCCTGCCGCAGTTCCCATTGAAGGTGCAGCAGGTCTTCCAATGCGTTCTGGTAATCGGCATCGATCGCCACCCACTTGGAACGCTGTGTAGCGGGATTGATCGCATAAAGACCGATGGTGATTTCTCCAGCCAAGTGCCGGCGCAAGGTGACAGTGGAGAGTTCCACGCGGCCTTTCGGGCGGTAATAGAAACAGCGGCGCTTTTCCGGATCGGGAGCCAGAGACTGGATGGTGTAGGCCCGGCGGTTCACGAACATAGCAGCATAGCGACCGATAAGTTCATCGCTCGCCACGCTGCCCGCCATGACTTTCGGTCGCGCCGTTATCCGCTTTGTATTCGCGTCGCGTATCGTTGAGGGTTTCATTGGCAAGAACCTCCTTAAGCTGAGCCAGGCTGGTGGAGCAGGCCTGGCTGTTCGAGGTAACGAATGAGGTCATACTCGGCAAGGATTTCAGAGAAGTCTTCCACTCTGAGGTGCTCGTCGTCGCCTTCAAATTCCAGCAAATACAGTTGCTGGGATTGCCGGTCGTAGGCGTAGATCGCGCCTGAAGCCGGGTCGTCGGGCGCCTTTTGGAGAAACAGGATGCCCTTGGGCATCTCGATCCAGCGGGCCGCCACGGCCTCGCCGATTTTCAGAAATTCGTGGATGACCCGGTCTACGTAAGGCTCGGGGTTGGTAATGCGCAAATCCTTCACACTGAATAGTGGTTGGGGTGTCATCGTGCCAAGACTTCCTTGCATGGTTTTGTTATTTCCTCCTTTTGATTGATGGATCGTTGAGTAAGACCGTTGAGTAAGACCGTTGAGTAAGACCGTTGAGTAAGACCGTTGAGTAAGACCGCTGAGTAAGACCGCTGAGTAAGAGCAAAGTGGACCAAAGCTCTGGGGTGATGGTGGCAAAAGCGACAAGCCTATTCGCGGGATGCCAAACCAATAGTGCTGGCAGAGAAACGTGACGAGTCGCAATCGTTTCGTCTTCTCCGGCGCCACCGAAGCGCGGCGAAATCGCACTCGGACCGCGAATATTGTCTGAGGGTTGAGCGACGCGACCTGACTCACCAGGCCTGAAATTTCCATCGGAAATAATGAATGATTCATTCTTCAGAGCAAGACTGGAATCACTTGTGCCGGGGGCCGTTGCGTGGAGCCGAGTTAGAGAGTCGGAGCGCGCTAACACCGTTTTCGGGTTATCCAAACTTTGGTAAACATAATGTCTTAGGGCGATCAGGATGACCAATGTGCGGCCTAAAGAGCTAGTAGCAACAGTGGCGAGAACATGCAAACGTGCAACGATCCAAGGCGAGAATTTGTCTTGGAGGCGGTCAGAGTTTTGTGGTTCATTCGTCGATTGCCACAAAGTTACGCTTGCATGACCGAGGGTAGCCGGTCGAGACGCCAGAAAAGCGATGTCGAACGCTAGCAGTTCCCGGACGGAGTTCGTCCAGTGAAAAGGATGAAAAACGTCGCTATATAAAGGATAGAGAGCTGGAACACAGGCTACGAAATGGGCTTGCCAAACAGGACCAAGAAAAGCAGGGGCAAACCAAGTGAAATCAAGAGGGTAGTTAGAGATTAAGTGATTGAAAAGGCAGCTGGTTTTGCCCTGTGGAAAACGGTCAATATCCAGCCAATAGCCAGCCAATATCTCGTCAAAGAACAGGCAAAGGGTGATAGCTGCTGCTGCTGCCGCCATATTAAATCACTCCTTCGAGCAGTTGGCGGAATGGAACCTCCGGCTGCCGGGGATGGATGATCACGGGAGTGTCCAGAAGGCGGTCCCGAAAGGCCGAAGCGGTCGCAAAGGCCAAGCGCCTGGGGATGCCGGACAATTCGTCGGCGAGATGGACGACGATCTCTATCCCCGCGGCAAGGTATAAGACACAACCGGTTTGGTCCTGGGTTTCGAGCGCGCGGCGGATATCTCCGTATTTGCGGGAGCCCTTGAGGGTCCGTTCGTATTCGAGGGCAAAACGGGCCAGACGGTCGTGGTTCCAGACATCGACCACGGCATCATAGTCCTTGGCCAGCGGGGAACGGGTGTAGGTTGTCACAGATCGTGAAAATTCTTGTCACAGTTCTTGAAAAAAAATGCCACAGATCGTGAAAAAATCCTACCAACCTATCTCTTTTTAAGGGGCTGCCGTGCTCTTCTAAACAAGGCATAGAGCATCACTTCTTCGAGATTTTCGTCGTCGAGGTCCGCCGTGGCGTTGAGAAGGGAGTTGGCTCGTGAGCTAGGTTCTGGCTGTGGAAAGAAGAAGGTAATCGGTACGCCAAAGAAGCGAGCCAACCTTTCCAGATCAGAGATCGAGGGTTTATAAGTCGCTGTCTCCCATCGAGAGACAGTGTTGGCCGTAGTCTCCATCGCCCGCGCCAACGCCTCCTGGCTAATACCACGTCCCTGGATCGTGGTCCTGAGCTCTCGGATCTGCTTTCCAACCTGCTCATAGATATCCGGCATGCCGCATTTACCCCTGCATCCTGATTTCAAGGATATTATATTCCTTTTTATGTTGACTAATAGCAATAAATTTGCAATATTTTCCTTGTACGAGGATTATATAATCCTAAATAGGGATTATATGGAGACACGGACAAATGCAACAGTTTTGCGTATGCCCGGAGGATTGATGGGCAAACCGCTTGAAGCATCTCGCTGCGGCAAGCTGATTTTTATTGCTTCATGTGAGTCCACAGACCACATTAAGGTGGATCAGCTCCGGCGAGTGCGCAAGCCGGTGACCCGATCCAAGTCGGGCGTGCAAGGGAAGGTCGCCGATGTGACGAGTGGACGCTCTCGGCATGCGGAATCCCAAAACGAACTCAAAGCCTTTCAGATTTTGCTAGCCACTGCACATCCGGATGCCTGGCAGGAACAGCCGTTCTTCCTCGAATACCACTCCGATGGGATAAAGCATCGATATACACCTGACATTCTCGTGGCCTGGGGATCCAATCATGAAGTCGTGGAAATCAAAGAGGATTCGGAGATGAAGAAGCCCGAGAATCAGGCGCGCTTTTCCTTGATTCGCGAGCTGTTGGCAGAACATGGATATTCATTTCGTTGCTGGATACATTCTGAGATTTACGCCGAGCCACGCCTGACCAACGTCGGCCTAATATTGCGTTATCGGCGCGTTGATGTCTCCGCTGCGGAGCAGGAGAGGATTCGGTTAGCATTCCCTCCAGCCTCAGAATTGAGCCTGCGCACGTTGAGCGAAACCCCAGGGATAACAGTGCCAGGTGTCCTTCGTCTCGTGCTCGATGGCAAGCTGTATATCGACTGGTGGAAACCTTTCGGGCTGGATTCACAAATCAGCATTACACCGATTGGCCGCCTTGTCTGGCCCTTCCCTGCATCCGCACACCGCGATTTTTAGGAGGAACGATGTCACTCAACTCGCTCCGAAAGGGTCAAAGGATCAGAATCGGCGAAAGCGAGTTTCTGATCCTTCAGAGATTGCCAGAAAGTAGGTGGCAACTACAAAATTCCATCACTGGCGAATGGTGTGTGTTCCCTGAAGACGATCTTCTCCATCGGTTTGCACACAACGATATATCGTTTATTCCGGGGGCTCCCCTGTGTGTGCCAGCAGCAGAGGATCTCGCAGAAAGGCTCTCCCGTAATCTCACCACCTATGCTCCTGAACTGGTTGAGCTTGGGAGAACTCGCGAGCAGTATCTAAAGGAGATTGATCGCCACCAGCCCATTGCAATCACCAGGTCGAGCATGGAGCCACTAATCCGCTTGGTATCCGAGCGGGTCAAAGATGCCAAGCCCCCTGGCTGGCTCACGGTCTGGCGAGATTACCGCAAGTGGATCGCCGCAGGTCGCGACATCCGCGCAATCATTCTAAGGCACGCCGACCAGGGCACAAGGGGTCCCCGCATGCTACCCGACGTGCAGAACATCTGCGATCAGGTCGTCCAGGAGTTATACATGACGGCTGAGCGCAAGCGGGTGCCCGAAGTGCATCTGGAGATTATCCGTAGGATCAGCGATGCAAACAAGTTTCGACCAGAGGTTGAACGACTTCCGATTCCCAGTAGGAGCACAATTTATCGGGAGATCGAGCGCAAGTCGCCCTACGAGGTTATGGTAGCGCGCTACGGCAAACGCCGCGCAGAGATGGAGTTCCGGGTATCCGGCGCTGGCCCCGAGACGTCCCGTGCGCTCCAAAGGGTATCAATGGATCACACGCCCAGCGACATGATTGTCGTGGATGACAACACAATGCTGCCGCTCGGCCGACCCACAATTACCTCGGCACTCGATGAGCACACGCGATGTCCCATGGGGTTCTACGCGGGTTTCGAGCCTCCGAGTTGCCTGTCCGTAATGCGCTGCCTAAAGCACGCGATTCTTCCCAAGACCTATGTTCCACGCGAGTATTCTTCCATCAAGAATCCCTGGAAATGCTACGGCGTTCCGGAACTCGTGGTAGTCGACAATCCACCCGAGTTCCACTCCAGCCACTTCGAGCGTGCTTGTCTCCAGATTGGGGTCGATATTCAGTACGCGAAGGTCCGCGTGCCTTGGTACAAAGGCAAGCTGGAGCGCTTCCAGAGCACAATGAATCACGATCTGCTGCACGGAAATCCTGGAACCACATTCAGCAATATCCTGGATCGCGACGACTATGATCCCACCAAGCACGCTGTCATTCTGCTGAGTACACTTCGGGAGATGCTTCATAAGTGGATCATCGATTCGTATTTGCAAACGCCCCATCGCGGCATCAAAGATACGCCGGCCCATCGCTGGCACGAGGACGTGAGCGCCTTACCGCCTCCTCTGCCACCCAATGCCACGGAACTGGATGTCGTGCTAGGCATGACGGCTCAAAGGGTGATGTTCCATTACGGTATCGAATTGGTCGGCCTGAAATACAATGCACCAGAACTGGGCGAGTTGAGGCGGCGGATAGGATCGAACTCGAAGGTCGATATGACATTCGATCCTGGCGACCTTGGGCACATCAATGTGCTTGATTCCCAGAAGCAAACCTACATTCGCGTTCCTGCGATCGATCACAACTATGCCAATCGACTTTCCCTTTGGCAGCACAAAGTCATCCGCCGCTACGCCCAGCAACAGCTGAGTGCTCGCACCGATATCGTGGCTCTTGCGCAAGCCAAAGCCGAGATCCGCTCTCTGGTAGAGCGCGATTTCAAACGCAAGTCGACACATGGCCGGAAACGCCATGCACGGTTTCTACAGGACCATTCCAGCGAAACAGCCGCGACGATCACTCTTCAGCCTGCATGCAATGAATATCTCAATGATTCCGAAGTGATGCCTATGTCCGCGAGAGTGATGCCGGCGCCGGGCCGCGCACCTGCGCAACTTGTCGATTTCACCGATGACGAAGTTCTGCCGGTATTCGAGGCGAACCTCGATTTACCCCGCTTGCCCATTGGGGAAAGCGAGGCTCCCAGAAGCGAGAAGCCAAATGACTGAATCCATGGATTGTTCCGAGCGCTTATTGGTCCAATATCCACTTTTCAAGACTGCAATTACGCGAATTCAAACGTGTTTCGACAGTCATGATGCCACCGCCGAACCGGACTGTTGCCCTCTTATTGGCGAAAGTGGCAGCGGGAAGACGACTATCATCTCGTACTTCGCCAGCCTCCATCCCCGCGTTGACCACAGATGGGGCGCTGAAATTCCTGTACTCATTGCAAAAGTACCTGCGCGGCCAACGGTCAAGAGCTTTGCGGAAACTTTGTTGTATCAACTCGGTGATCCGTTGTGGACCCGAGGTAACACGGTTACCAAGAGCATTCGCCTGCGGGAACTCATGAAGCGCTGCCACGTACGGCTACTTGCACTCGATGAGTTTCAGCACTTCGTGGACGTTCAGCGAGCCAGTATCGTGAACGACGTTGCTGACTGGTTAAAGGAACAAGTTGAAGAGGCCAGGCTTGCAATCGTTGTTGCTGGATTGCAACGCTGTTTGGAGGTATTGCGCCAGAATGAACAGCTCCGGCGCCGCTTCGGTGCAACCCTGCGTGTGGATGCTTTCAACTGGGATATTAAAGAAGATCGAACAACATATCGCGCTTTCCTACGTGCGGTCCAAGAACAGCTCTTGGAATACGAACTGCCCTGCTTATCTGATATCGACATGGCTTTCCGCATGCACTACGCTTCCTACGGTCTGGTCGGCTACACCATGAAAATCATCCGGGGCGCTGCGCGGATTGCCCGCTGCCATCCACGGCGACAGATTACGCTCCGCACGCTGTCACAAGCTTTTGAGGAGCATGTTTGGTCGGACCGTCTCGACGATCCGAACCCATTCACTGAGAAGTTTGATTGTGCTAAAGCGCCACCTTTGACGTTGCCCAGCGCTAGAACATCGATTTCACCCGCCATGCTCAGGAATCGCGGCGTCCGTGTGGAGTTGCATGCATGACCAACGAAATGTGCACGGTTCCTCAGCTTGTTATCCGGGTCGATCCAGTCCCACGGGAGAGTCCACGAGGATATTTATGTCGGGTGGCTCATACTCATAGGTATAGCGGTCCTTATTCCATCCTACAAATTGCTGGCGTTTCTGGAGACGATCTGGAACGGGTCAAGGGTATTGAACGCATCTCCCGCGTGTTGCGTCTTGAGCCTGAAGAGTGGCAGGCGATGTGTTACCGGGAGCTTGCAGGCCGTAAGGGTGCCCGACCACGTTCGTTTGGCGGGGAACACATTAAATACTCCGATCTAAATTACATGTATCCGCGCTTGTGCCCAGCGTGCCTTCGCGATCAACCGATCTGGTGGGCGGTTTGGGATCTGAGGCTTGTTGCGGCCTGTCCACTCCACCGATGCCTTCTGCTTTGTCAGTGTCCCAACTGCAAGAGGAGGCTGCTATGGCAGAGACCAGCCGTCCACATGTGCCATTGTGGACTCGATTTTCGCGATCTTACGACCGAGGAGGCAGATCGGGATCTTCTGGCGATCAACACATTGATCTATCATGCTGCGGGATTTCCACTGGGCGATGAGGTTGAACATGTTCTTGCCCATTACTGCTTTCCCAAAGAAATGCTCAAGCTGCGGATGAGCACCTTATTGAGGTTGGTTCTGTTGCTCGGCTCTATCAGGGAAAACGGCAGGCTAAGCGGAACACACATGACCGTCGATAACAGGAGCCCTGCTGCAGCAACTGAAGTATGCCGAGCTGCCGTAACGATGCTGAGGGACTGGCCGGGACCGTTACACGAAACACTCAGGAACATGCTACCAATGGATACCGACCGTCCCGAGACATTGACGTTCAACACCATCTTTGGCGAGTTCTATCGCCGCTTGTTTCATGATCTTCCGCGCAGAAAAGTCGGTTTTCTACGCCGTGTTTTTGAAGACGTAGTAATGGAAAACTGGAAGGGCTTCATACGTGGCAGCCACCGCCGTCCCCGATATTTTTCGGCAGCCGTAATGCAAAGCTCCTATTGGGTTACGCTTTCCGAGGCCGCAAGACTGGCCCATGCGAGTTGTCGACGAATCCTGGATGCTATCAGCCAGGGGCAGATTGAAAGCATGTTGCCGACCAAGACAGGCAATCTCGAATGCTGGATGATCAAGCGGGAATCTCTCCACCGATGGATCGCGATACGCGACATAGAAACAGCCCTCTATATGTCCAACTCGGAAATCCAGCGCACATTGGGTTTGGGCTATAAGGCTGTTAAAAGCCTGGCTCAAGCAGGTCTGATCCGGCACGTAAAGGGGTACAACCACCTTTTCTCGGGCGGCTATCATTTCCTCCGTGAGGACGTCACCAAGGTCATAAATATTTTTCAAAAACACACCGTCACAAGACGAAAATACACAGGCCCCGGTAAACTCATGACCCTTCGCGATGCCCTCAATTGTCTCGGCCACTCTGTACTTCCTGATCTAATCCAGGCCGCCGACGATGGTGATCTCGTGCCTGTTCACTATGCCAAGCTATCCGTTGGGATCGCGGGGTACATATTCCCGTTCGAGAAGCTATCCAGATATCATCGGGATCCCAAAATCCTGCCCGGCTGGCTCATCAACCCACATCCAGTCTCTGCAATCTTGGAGTCCGAGCGGATGAGACGTCTGCTGCATCGGCAGGAAATGGAGCGAACGATGGGACCGCATCGCAGGGCAACCTTGAAATCCAGTCAGACCGAAAACTCCCGCCATGAATCTGCACTCCCAGCAATGTAGGTTTTTTTCACGACCTGTGACAAAAACGTAAGGATTTTTTCAAGTTCTGTGAGACAAACTGACCAACATCTTTGAGACGAATTTCCAAAACTCCTTTGAAATCAATGATCGAAGATGTCAACTTCTCTGACATCCTACAAGATGCCACGCAATTGATTGCGAAACGGCGATTCGGCGTCGGCGGGGTGAGTCAGCACCATGGTATCCAGCAGGTTAGTGCGAAACGCAGCGGCGGTGACGAAGGCCAATCGCTTGGGAATTCCCGAAAATTCATTTGCCAGGTATAGTGAAATTTCCGGTCCCGCCGTGAGATACAGAATGCAATTCAGCTTGTCTTCGACTTCGAGAGCCCGCCGTATCCGTTCGTACTGCCGCGCACTCTTCAGCGTCCGTTCGTACTCCAGGGCAAAACGGGACATCGTGTTGTTGTTCCACACATCCACGATGGCGTCGTAGTCTTTTTCCAGGGGCTGGGCCGAGACGGTGTTGAGGGATGCGGTTTCCACGTCCGACTGCCAGGAAGCCAAAACGTTGTTACGCGCAAGCGCTAACTGGATCGAGTTCAACTCAAGCGCATGGTACGCATGGGAAGGATGAGGAAGGTGCTGCGTACCTGAGTTCAACAGCGCAGCAAACTTTCCATGATTCTCAAGCTGAACCAGACCAGGGCGCGCAATCCGGTAGACGATGGCTCCGTTGCCAAAGTTGCCCTGGATTGTGGAGAGATAGCCGGCGTTTACCAGCCGCTTCATGCGCCAATTGAAGCTCTCCCGCAAGTGTTCGCACGCCGCCAGATGCGCCAGTTCATACAACTGCCGATGGGTGATGAATCTTGAGTTTCGGACGTGCAGAAGCAGCGGAATGTCGCGGCTGGCGCTGATCGAAAGTGTTCCGGTGGCGTATCGCATCCGACTTGCATCAGGCTGGAACCTGTCCTCCTGAAAGCTCAAGTTGGACGCCGGCTTTGGCGCAATCGGACGGCGATAGCCTCCAGAAGCCACACACAGTCCTGACCCAATCGCCGGGCTTCATAAGCAACATGGCCTCCTGTGTCTGGCGCAATTGGCTGGCGGCGATCACCTTGATTGCTGGCGATTTCCATTCCGGGGATGAGAAGTCGATGCGGCCGTGAAGCTCCTGGGAGACGACGGTCAGATACCAGTCCGGCGTTATGGAATCTGCCAATTTACCCTTGAGTAGCAACCGGTTCCCGCCGAACAGGAAGTCGAGGTTCGATGCGAGAAATGTGTGACCAAGAGCGCGATGAGGGAAATGGGGATTGAAATCACCGGCGCCATTGAATCGCACGAGACCGGGTACGATCCAGTGACGCCGGACTTTGCCGCCGCAATGTATGCCGGTCGAGTTGTAGTAGGCGGCACGTCGCGTATAACGATGGGGATCGGTCTCGTCCTGGCCGAATCGTGCCCACCAGTTACATCCGAAATGGAGCACTCTGACCAGCATCGTTGAGCCGTTGCATTAACTGTTGATTGATCTCCCGGATACGCTCGATCCGCTGCTCCACCGGAAGTTTGGCCGCAGCGGACATCGCGTCGGCCACATCGGGATCGAGCTTGATTCCTTGGCGGCCAAAGTAGTCCACCATCTGGACGAAGTTGGTAACTTCTTTGCTCAGTTCGCGCTCCAACGGTGGAAGCGCCTCCTGCATTTTTTCGTATTCAGCGGGTTCAAGCGGGCCGAATTTCCCGCCCGGAGCAAAATGCTTGAACACCTTCGCCAGTTCTTCTGCCATCTCAACTTCAATCGGTTTAGGAGTTTTCTTGTCTGCCATGTGCAATCCTTCCTGTCTCTGTCACGGAAGCTATGCTCCACTCAATCTGCGATTCTTATTTTGCTCTTCCTCCAGCCGGCGGCTCAGTGTCGATACCTGGTTCCTCAGGCTGGTGATCGTTTCGTTGGCGCTGCCAAGCTGCTTGCTGAGTTTCCCGTTTTCATCTCGTAGTTGCTGTTCTGCAGCCGACGACGCGTTACGGCCAACATCTTTATTGTTGCCGCTCGCGGCCGTTTGCGACCTGGGTGGGGTGGTTTTCGCCGCGAGCGCTGTTTCCTTTTCCCGCTCCACCTCTGCCGTCAGCTTGAGATACTTTGCCGAGACATCGGACAATTGCCCTTCGGCAACCGCCAACTGATTATGGTACGAGGTGACCAATTCCGCGGTGCTGAATGTCATCTGTTTCCGCACTCTCCCCTGATGTAGAACATACAGAAACAGCAAGACGGCCACACCCATCACGACGCCATTGGACCAGAAATCGTAGCTCTCCAGCGTGCTCTCAACAGCTACCCGGCGCTTATCCTCTATGCGCTGGCCGTAGTCAATATTGTTGGGATTGATGCGGCCCAGCGTCGAATCCACAAAGCCTTTCTGCTGCATGGCCCTGCCGCCCGGCGCGGATTCATGAACTGAATTGGACGTCTGCGCCGGCGCCAAGGAAGCACCTACGACGGCGCAAAAAAGGGCAAGACTAAATAACGACTTCATAGGCACGCTCCCGATTTTTGCGCCCACTGATGCGCGGGAATTTTCTCACCAGTTCGGCATCCTTAAAGCGCAAATTAGCGCCATCCGCGCGCGAGTTAGGTGACGGAATCTGCGGATAGAGTTTCGGCTGAAAGCACGCAAGCCTGGCTTCAGACGGCCGGCGCACGTGCAGATGAGAGTAGCGAGGTTCGCCCTTAGTGTCCGCCATCAGGAGGTGCATTTGGCCGCGCGGCAACCGGTTGATGTGCTCGACGGGAACCCGATTCTCCCTGGTTTCCGTGACGCTGACGGAGCCGGTTTTCTCATAGCGGTCGCTGAAGATACCCCGCCTTTCGAGACGCTCGGTGCGTCTCTCGCCGGGCACCTGGGACACCGCGTTCTGGAGATATTCCGCGCTGTCTTTGTCCCAGGTCTGCATGAGCATGATGGTATTGGGAGCGGAAGTGACGTTGGCGCGAAAGCTCTTGCTTACCGTTTCGAGTTGCGGAATCGATTGCAGCGAGAACAGGAATGAGACATTGCTGCCCCGCGCGGTTTGCAGGATTCGGGCGAAGTTGGGGTAGGCAAACGGCTCAAATTCATCGAGCACGACGCTCAGCATCGGAAGCGCTTCGTGCCGGCGGCCGGGTACGCCTTCGTAACGCTTGCCCACCATGAGTTGCAGGTTCTGCAGCAGGATGCGGCCAAGCGCGGTGACCGCCCGCGTGTTCCGGTTAGGGTTGAGCGAGATCAGCAGGATGAGATCTTTGTCGATGACTTCATCGAGCGTAAGCAGGTCATCATAGGGACCGGTGATGATCGAAAGTTCGTCCACAAGAAACGTCATCAGCTCATTCAATAAGCCCTGGATTTTCGTGACCCGCTCCTGGTCCTGCAGCGATTGCAGCAGGTTCTTTACCGACATTTGCAGGTTGAGTTTCCTTTGCAAACTGATACCGGAAAGACGCTCGGCGCGATAGGCCGCCAGTTCAATTTGTTCCCTGAGGACAAGCGGATCAAACGCCATCACCAGCACATCGTAGATGTTGAAGCGCTTCCCTGTATGGACGAGTACGCGAACCAGATCGCTGAAGTAGCTGGCCTGATGCCCCTTGAAGAAATCGTCTTTGAGGCCGAAAGACTCGAAGATGAAGTTGACGTGTTCCTGGTAGGAATCGTCCTCGCCGATGTACAGCGGGTTGTAGCGGACGGAGAGATCAGGTCGCGAAGGGTCGAGCAACCTGACGTGCTGCAAGCGCCCAGCGGCAGCGAAGTCATAGAGCAGGCTGTCTGGGAATTCGGGGTCGCCCTTTCCCCCCAGAATGATCATGGGCATGCGCCGGGGACTCGCCGGTGTTCCCTGGATTCTGCGTGCATCCTGACCGACGATGTTGCGCAGAAGAGTGGTCTTGCCAAAGCCGGATTTGCCGAGCAGGATCGACTGCATTGAGCGAATCTCGTCGGGCCACAACCAGGGCTGTCCGTGCATGTCGTAGCCAAGAACGATCGAATTCTTTTGGAAGGACCGTTCAACGTGGCCCCGATCTTTAAGAGCGGGAATGCGGATCGCCGGATGAGGCCAGGACTTCTCTCGTTTCTCCCGGCGTGTCATCAGGTACCGCACGGTCGTGAATACGATCCCGAACAAACAGATCAGGTAGAGACAGCCCTCGACCAATTGCCCAGTCCGAATATGGAGGCGATTAACCAGGATGTAGCCGACCAGGCCGATGAATAGAAAAGCCACAATGGTGAGGGCGACCCGGCCATCGTGATCTTGTGAATTGTCATGCTCGCGCCGGTTGTCGTGCGAAGAATTGCGATCCTGCATAACTAAAAACTCCCAAGCGTGAAATACATGAAGACGGACAGAGCCAGCAGCGCAAAGACTCCGCAGATCACCCACAGGGGATTCATGCGGAAGCCGCCGTTCTTGCCGTCCTGGAATGGGTCGCGGACAGCGTCCACGAACTGAAGCAGCAAGCCGGGCGCAGCCTTCTCGGCAAAATACTTCCGCAGCAGAACCTTCATCTCAGCCTTCGCGATCTGGCCGGCGGGTTGTGAATCAGAAGACGAAGGTGGCTGAGACATGATGATCTCCGGCATCGGGGAAGATGACCTGAAGAACCGTGGGCGCCTCAAACTGCTGCCGGAGCACGATCACTCCCTGCGTCTCTTCACCCGGGCGAATGTCCTCTTTTCTGATCTCGGCGCTCACGACGACCAGCGAATTCCGCTTAATTCGCCCAAGCTTTTGGGCCGTGCGGGAATCCAGTTGTGTACGTCGGAGCGCAGGCAGGGAGAGAGTCGCATCCGGTGGCAGCACCTCCCAGATCGCGGGTTTGAGCACGCGGTAGGGACGGTCAGCCAAGTTCCTGATCGAATACCGGATGTACAGGCCGTTGCTCGATTGAAAGACACTCTCAACCCGCACTACGACGCGCCCTTTCTCATTCTTTATATCGCCGTTCTCGATGCGGTCGGCTCCCAGAAAGGCCCTCGTCAGCAACATGTCGGCGATCTTTGTCATTTGATCGTCGCGTGGTTCGGGGATTGGCTTGGTCACGGCGGCAGGGCTGTCCACTGCGAAATTCATAGTCTTTACATCTCCAGGCGGGTCAAGTTCATAGGTAAAGCGTCTCGACGCCGTCCACACAAACAGGTCGGTGGAAACACCGGCCTTGAGAGGTTTAATGAGAACTTTGTTGTCGCTCCGTTCAATACTGAACGCGGAGCTTCCGGTTGCGGCCAAGGTGACCGGCTCACTGAATTCGAGCACCGTGATGTGATCAAGGGCCGTCGCCAGATGCTGGGCTTGGGATGGTTGTGACACTTGGCCACTGACTTCGTTGGTAACGAATAAGGCCACAGATAGGAACAAGGGTAGGAACGATAACGATGTGCGCTTCATAACTCCTTCAAGATGCTGGGAACATGCGGGACCGGACACACTGTCCGGCCCACATGGTTGTTAGTGTTGCGTTATTCCATGGTTCCAAGGAAGATTTCGCCGCTCTTGTTGGAGCGAAACAAAAATGTTTCCTTGGTCCCACCGTCTATCGGCTCAATGAGAAAGCAGCGCCCTTCGGGGTCCACTCGACTTGAGAACCCTTCCAGTTCGGGCACAACCACGCGGCGAGCCTTGCCCCCGGTTACCTCCGCCAATCGTTCGACGAATTCCTGGGGAAAGGCATTGAGCAGGATGGCGCCGCTGCCCTGGCCTTCGCAGACCACGGTCAGCATGGCTTGTACCCATCCCATTCTGTTTTCCTGCTTGCCGGCAGCCCACAGACGCACCCAGGTGTTGATCGCTTTCATTTCTTTCCTTCTGCGTTCATCACCCAGGCGGCGAGCCGTGACTGCCTGCTTCATCGCCGCATACTTCTGGTTGCGCAACATCCGGTTGGCGTCGAGTTTGGCTTCGTCCAATTCCGACGACACCCGGTCGCATTCTGAAATCAGCCGGTCTTGCCGCTCGGAAGACCGCCCGACCACGGCGGCATAGACGCTGTTCGTAAACCGGCATTCCTCATACATGGCGCGGGTGACTGTCTCACCCGACACCAGCATCTTGAATTCCGATATCAGCGCCTTGTTCTCCGTGAGATCCGGAAGCTCCTTGCGGACATGGTTATAGATAGTCCCGATGCGGTCGGTCAGGGCCGCGGGGATGTGTTTAGGCAACTGCGAAATTGCGGTCACCCATTTGCAGTCAAGCCAGGCCGCGTGTTTCACCTGTTTGCCGATGCGGTCGATCTTTTCCCGGTCGGGCTGGACATTCCATTTAAGAGCGTCCAGCGCCTTCTGGAGTTCGGGCACCAGCTCGCGAGCGAGACTGCTTTCTCCCGCCGCGAGACAGGATGTCTTTAGATCGGTGATCCGGCCAATCTGATTTCCGCGCGCCTTCATCGCCACGACAGGAAGATTCCACCAGGAGGTCTTTGCCTTTATCTTGTTCTTCTCCTCGTGGACTGCCTGGCTGCGTCTGCCGGAGCAGTAGCTGACGAAACGCGGGAAGCGGCTCTCCTCGACCACACAAATACCGTCGAAGTCGAAATCGCCGCCGTTCTTCCTGGCCGTCTCAGAATGAAGAACGTACACACCTTCCAGCCAGAGTTGTTCCGTGGCTGCCTGTTCCGCGATCGCTCCCGCATCCCCACAGCCTTGTTTCTCAAGCTGCTCGCACAGCCTGACGTAGAGTTCCGCCGAGCCCATGTGCTCGACCGGCAGAAGATCGTCAATGCTGCGGATGGGATAGCGGACGCAAAGACCGCGCACGGACTCCAGCGGCGCAATAGCCTGATCCTTCGGAATCCAATCGGACCCCGAATAGATGCGGCCATTGTGAGCCATGAGGTAGCCGTCATCACCCAGGGCGAACCCAGGCAGACGAAGGCCTCCTCCCGTTGCAGTCCGGAACGCCCAGCGCGCCAGGATTTTGTTGAGTTGGTTGTTGATGTATGGAAAACGCGCAATGCCGATATTGCCTTTTTCGTCGGCCAGCAGCGCCGCCTCGACAATCCTCATTTCGGTCCGCTCCTGGATCGCTTCCATATCTTCCAGGCAGAGGATTTCGAGCAACTGCGTGTAGTCGCCCTGTTCCAGCGCGTCGGCGAACCTGCGGACCTGCGTGAGTGCTTCCGGCAGAACCTCAAGTTGAATCGAATCGTCTGGAGCATTTTCGATGAGCTGGTAGCTCGATCCGTAGGTCAACGGTTTAGAGACCTCGCGGATCCCCAGGACTACACGTCCCCGGAACTTCTTCCCCTCTTTTTGGAAGAGGGATTTCAGCGATTTGGGGAGCTTCAGTTCAGGCTTGATCGAACTGGTTGGCAGAATGATGTCAGCGCCCACCAGGTCGGCCGCATCATCTCCCATGACCTTGAAGGAGCCCTTAGCTTGGGTGTCCTCAAAGGCAATGCGGAATTGATACAGGCAGTGCTCGGGCAGTTGGAGTTTGTCGAACAGAGAACGCCTGATCCAGGCGCGGCAGTCGTTGGTTCCAAGCTGATGATCCTCGACAACCAGCACCGTCAGGTCCGGCTCGTCGATCATCACCCGGCAGGGTGAAACCAGGATGCCGAAATAGACGATGGCCGCCTCGGGCCAGAACTGGAAACGCTCTGCTATCGTCTGCGCGTGCGCGGCGTCTACCAGGTAGAACTTGCCATCCTTGGCCGAGCCGCTGGCGCCAATCAAACGATATTCGACGTTGTTGGAGTGAATGCTGACCATGGCATTCGCGACCGTGGACTCCTCGAAACCATCGAGAAAACCCGTGGGCACATTGGCGATGGCAGCTTTAATGCCGGGATAGAGCACATCGAGAAGCGTATTCTCAAGCGTCGTTTCCGCGGCGTTGTCCGTGAGTTGTTGCGTCACGTTGCCTTGTGAGTCGATGTCAAAGACTACAACTTGCTTCGTGCTTGGCGTGGTATTCTTCTGCATGACTTTTGTTTGCTCCTTGTTTTTGTCGGGTAACCGGCAGGGACAAGGAGTTTTTGCTTTCCGCAAAGCTCTCGCCTCATACCTGGTTCCCGTTGTTTTGGGTCTCCAACCAGGCACTCTTGCAAGAGCCGGGTCAGCACTTCTCCCTACATGAACTTTGTGTAGGGTCTTCAAAGGGGCCGGACTTGCTTGGCCTCTTGTGAAAACTTGTGCTAACTCGTCCTCAGACAACTCAGGTTCGGTTCAACGCCTGCTTCACGATCTTCGGAACATCACCTTCCACCTCGTGTACCGCTTTCCACGCAACCAGGGTGAAGAACACCTGACCGGTCCGGAAGGACTCAACCAGCGCGTCTGCCTCACTTGTCATTTCGCGGCCTAGCTCCGGACGTTCGGAAGTCGTTCCGGATTTAGGCAGGAAGAAGCGCACGTTGGCTGGGGTCATCTCCCAGCGCCGCTTGCGCTCTCCGCGCCCGTTCTTACCGGCTGCATCTTGCGCTGTAACATCAGCCGGTGCTGTCGTTGCTTTTGTTCCGTCCATATTGGTTCCTTCCGTCGCAGGCAATTCCTGTTTTAGTTCGAGGTTCCAAACGAGACGCCCTGCGCGATAGCGTCCCGTTTCTCGCCCTCTATCAATTCCTCTCCATATTCGGCAATCAACAAGCCGCTCGGATTCTGCTCAGTGCGCCGCTCGCTGATCAGCCGGATACGGAACTTGCCGACCAGCTTGGTGGTCGTCTCCTTGTGATCGCTGACCCGGTGAACTTCCTTGACTCCATAGGCCGTGAAGCTCAAAGGATCGTCCTTCGCTGCTTCAATCGAGCGCAAATGGAAGACCGATGTAATCTGGTCGTCCTGGATTTTTCCCACGGTGTTGTCTTTTTCCATGGCGTTCAAGGTAGCGCGGCGAAGATTCGAGGACATGAGATTGACCGCTTCGGCCCAGTTGCGATTGACGTTCTCCGGCGAGAAGCTGAGGTAGTGATCGAGAAATAGCCGCATGAAGCTCTTTTTCTCAAATTCGTTTGGCTCCGCGCTTGCGCCCTGCGCAACACTGACCAGTGAGTTCGGCGCCTGCTTCTGACCAAGCACTGCGGCTTCGCCGTTCTGATCGACGCGGATCACCGTGGGCGGCTGCAAGCGGACGTAAGCAGCCAGGCCCACCGCAACCAATGTCGTGGGAATGCAAAGGAACGCCAGCATCATGGCGCGGTTGGCATACGCCCGAAGCGCTCCATCGTGCTCGTAATAGCGCATATATTTGAGCTTCTCTGGCGCAGGCTGCTCTTTCTCTTTAGCGGGTTGTGGTTTCCTGAATAACATCATTTCCTCTCCCTCTTGCGAAACAGACGCCCTAGCATTCGTCCGAACAGGAACGCTACGAGCGTCGTGATACTCCAGGGCCGAAAGTTCGAGTCCTTCGGTTCATAAATCGGTCCTCTCTGCCACGGGAACATGCTGTGTGTCTCCTTTCATCAGTTTTCGTCGCCCTTCTTGTCATTGCCGTTCGCGGCGCTTGCTACCGCCTGTCCGGCCATTCGTCCGGCATGAAACGCCACAGTTTGCGCCAC
>Ga0207068_1081_pt1 | contig 25994 bp, 24 predicted proteins | sample Alteio_BWMinCont_23_FD_153475 | JGI IMG/M metagenome (GOLD analysis project Ga0207068, IMG submission 153475) | Enriched cells from forest soil in Barre Woods Harvard Forest LTER site, Petersham, Massachusetts, United States -... | ecosystem: Environmental > Terrestrial > Soil > Temperate forest >... | reverse complement strand
GTTTGTCAATTTTATATGGTTTTAAAAATAAATAGCAAAAAATAAAGCGAGGTGTCAGCTTCTTTTGTATGAGGTATTTGATGTCATAATAAAAGCTCGCCTTTTCAGACGAGCTTTTATTAAAGAGGAAAATCTTTTAGAACGGAAGATCGTCATCAAATGGTTGTTCGTCTTTAAATTCAGGAAAAGAGACGTTATCTTGAGACTTTTTGGTTTTTTTAGCAGCAACGGGAGTTACGGGCAGAGGAGGAAGTCCTTCAAAAGATGATGTTTTTTTGTCTTCTGACTGTTCATTCTCATCAGAACGATTACCCAGAAAAATGATGCGGTCAGCAGTAATTGAGTGGCGGTAGCGGTTATTACCTTCAGCATCTTTCCACGAATCGTATTTCAATCTTCCTTCGACAAGGACGGATCGTCCTTTGCGAAGGTGTTGGTTGGAAGATTCTGCTTGTGGTCCCCAGACGTCAATATCCACATAGCAAACCTCTTGGGTGATAGCACCGCTTTGTCGGTTTTTAAATTGTCGGTTTGATGCGATGCTCAGGCGACATACCGAGCTGCCGCCAACCGGTTTTAATTCGGGGTCCTTGGTGAGGTTTCCCACGATAATGATTTTGTTAAATGATGCCATTGTGCTGCTCCTTGTTACTCGGGCCGTTAGTGGTTGAGATGGTTATTTTAGTATAGTGTTTTTGTATCTTTTTGACGTGGTCGTGCGAAGCCTGGAGAAAAGAGTTTACCTGTTTGTAATATTCTTGCAATTGTGATTTTGAGCGTGTTGTTGCAAAGCAACAGCTCGATGATTCTTCTAATATGTTGCGGACCGCGTTGAGTACACATCTTTCTGTGGTTGTTAATAATTTAATAAGACTGCCTATCAGAGAAATTGCGGTGCGTTGGGGAGCAGAGATAGCCCTGGTTTTTTCAGAGACAAGGCCTTTTTCAAAGAATGAAGCGAGTGGTTCTAACGCGCTTATTCGTTGCTCAAGCGATGTGATTATCTCAGGAGTATGCGATGATAATTCTAAAAGTATGGTGAGTGATTCGATTTCCATCAGTAATGTATGGGCATATTCATCGAAAATCCGCACAAGATTTTCGCGTAATTGCTGTCGAGATGGTTGGTTTTTGGTCTGATCAGGCTGTTGAATAAACTCATTGCGTGCGCTGTGTACAAAGTGATGGCCGCTGATAAGAAGAAAGATGCTTATTATTTTGATCTGTTCCATAAGGTAATACCTTGTTTAATATAATATATCCATGAAGAGATAATAAAAATAGTTGCGATGATGACCATAATGGTGAAGATTTGAAGAAAAATTGGTGATGTATTTGAAGCCTGCCATAATCCCATGGAGAGGCAGAGCAACTGGCTGGCCATGGATAATTTTCCTAATAAACATGGTTTAAGCCGTACTGAAGGTCTATAGAGAGCATACAGAGAAGATCCCATGAGTATGGTACACTCGCGGATGAGTGCAAGCGCTAAAAACCAGTGTGGAAGAATATTGGTCTGGATATTACCGTAGATCAGTGCGCTATAACAGCTCATTAATAAACATTTATCAGCAAAAGCGTCGAGCATTGCTCCCAGGTAAGACTCTTGGTTAAGGTAACGGGCAAGTGCCCCATCCAGCGCATCGGTTAATGCGGCGCTTACCAAGAGAATCAGCGCATACATCCAGGCGGTTTTGATTAACTGTAAAACGATAAACGGTATGAGTATGATCCGAATAAGCGTGACACAGGTTGGAAGGGTGATAATCATGACGGTCTTTCAAGAAATTGACTCATTCTTCCTCCGCCCAGGCAGTATCTCTCGAGATATACAACCGCATATTGTCCGGGAGCAAGCCCTTGGTCTGATTCATGTAAATGCAGATCGACGGCTCCCGAATCGTGAAGTGAGAGTATTCCCGTGTGCACCTGTTGCCCATGCCGTATTTTAATTGAGACATTGTCATAAGCGGATGGCTTCCCTGAGATCCAATGAAATGATGGTATAGTACATCGATTACGCAGATAAGCAAGATCTTGATATGCACGCGAGACAAAAACGATATTTTCTTGAGGATCTTTATTAACGACGTACCACGGTCCTCCGCTGAGACCAATTCCCTGTCGTTGACCAAGGGTATAGAACCAAAAGCCTCGATGATAGCCTGCTATTTTCCCTGTTTCATATTCAACAAGCTTTCCTTGACGTGTGCCCAGGTGATGCTCAAGGAATTCTGAAAAAGGTATTTTTCCTAAAAAACAGATTCCTTGGCTATCCTTACGATGTGCAGTAGGAAGGTTGAATTGGTGCGCATAGGAGCGCACCTCATGCTTATGGAGATGTCCGATCGGGAAGAGTGCGCGTGACAGTTGATATTGATTGAGCATGGCAAGAAAATAGGTTTGATCTTTAATGCCATCGGGAGATTGTCGCAACCATGATTGGCCGTCGCGATGTTCTACTTGCGCATAGTGCCCTGTGGCAACATGTGAGAATTCCGTTCCTATGATATCATAAAAGGCACCGAATTTAATTGATTGATTGCAGAGGATATCGGGATTAGGCGTATAGCCTTGTTTAATCTGTTCTAAGATAGTTGCAATCACTTTTTCATGGTAATCCTGCTGGAGCGAGATAATTTCCAAAGTAATGCCGAGCTGATTACATAATGACCGCACAAAAGAGAGATCCTCCTCCCAGGGACAGGTCCCTAAAGAAGAAAGTTCGTCCTCTAGCCAGATTTTAAGGTAAAAGGCTGTAATGGACTGTTTTTGACGGTGGAGTAAGTTGAGGGCGACAGAACTATCGACGCCTCCCGATAAAAGCATTGCAATATTCATATAAATACTATAGCATATCGACTGATTTATGCGAGTATTTGATTTCGATGGTGATTCATTGAAAAGCATGATATAATAAAATTCTCTTTGGAATCATTCTTTTTTATAGGTTGAATTACATGCATCCCATTCAGTTGCTTTCATGCTCTTTATTACAATGTATCGAAAAATTATTTCCTTCTTGCGCGCCACGCATGAGGGGCGCCATTGATCTTACGATGAACGTTGATGTTCAGCGACAATCGTTTGGTGATCTTTCATGTAATGCCGCGCTCGTGCTTGCGCGAGAAGTAGGGCGTTCGCCGCGGGACATTGCTGGTATGATCATAAAGGAGTTTCAGCATGAATATATTCAACGTATTGAAATTGCAGGTCCTGGCTTCTTGAATATTTGGATGACGCTGCAGGCTTTTCAAAATATTTTGAAGGAAATGCGGCAGCATGGCGATAATTTTTTTCGTCTGTCAGAGAATGCACCGCGCGTGCGATACTCAATAGAATTTGTAAGCGCTAATCCGACTGGCCCTTTGCATATTGGTCATGGACGTAATGGTGTTATTGGTGATGTGTTATCGCGCGTTTTGAAATTTAGAGGGTACGATGCTACAGCAGAATTCTATATTAACGATGCCGGATCTCAAATTCAGAAATTAGGTAACTCTCTTAAAATACGCTGTTATCAAGAGCTAGGTCTGGGAGGAGAAATCCCGGAAGATGGTTATCATGGTATATATTTAATCGATGTTGCCAAGTGCTGTATTAAACAGTATGGTGAGCATGCAATTCCAACATTAGACAACGAGATTTTTGCCGAGTATGCAAAAGAGATATTGTTGGATCAGCAAAGAAAAACACTCGCCGCTTACCGGATTCATTTTGATATTTGGTTTTCTGAACTAACACTTCATAGAAATGGTGATATTGAGCGCAGTTTTGAGTTGCTCAGGCAGGGTGATCATTTATATGAGCAGGATGGCGCACTATGGTTTCGATCATCAGCATTAGGGGATGATAAAGATCGTGTGGTGAAAAAGAGCTCCGGTGAGTATACCTACGTCGCATCCGATATTGCCTACTTATACAATAAGCTTGAACGTGGATTTGAAAAAATTATTCTTGTATTAGGGCAAGACCATCATGGATATGTTGGTCGTCTGCAAGCGGTATTAAAAGCATTTGGCCGCCAGTCTGACATGCTCAAGGTTATTCTTTATCAACTTGTTATGCTTAAAAATGAGGGGGAAGCGCTTAAACTTTCTAAGCGTGCAGGAAGAATCGTGAGCCTTGATGATGTTATTCAGCTAGTGGGAGCCGATGTTGCGCGATTTTTCTTTTTACATCGCAAAGCTGACGCCCATCTTGATTTTGATCTCAGTTTGGCGCTCAAACATACCGATGAAAATCCTGTGTATTATCTGCAGTATGCGTATGTTCGTGCTCTCAGCATTTTACAAAAAGCGCAGCAATATATCGATGATTCAGGGACAGATCAAGTGCTGCTTTTATCAGAAAATGAGCATCTTCTTATTAAAAAAATGGCCGCTTTAGAGGAAATTCTTGCAACGATAACGAGTTCCGGCCAAACTCATATTCTGACATACTATGTTCTCGAGCTGGCTCACTTGTTTCATAGTTATTATGCGGCTCAACGGGTTATTGTCCCCGAGCAACGGCAAGAAACTTACGCTCGCTTGGTGCTCGTTATGCAACTTCGAGATACCTTTGCGTTGTGCTTGAGGCTTTTAGGCCTTGATACTCCTTCCGAAATGTAATTTCAGAAGAGATTATCAGCGAACTATTCGACAGACTACATCCTTCTCGGGTATACTTTCTAGTGAATGGTCGTTTGTCTGAGTTGAGGCTCGATGAACGAACAATCGGGGGTGAATAGATAAGCGTTCCCCTCAGTAATTTGATAACCTTTTTGACCAGTAGATAAAGTATGATGCGTAAATCTCCACGTAATAACTGGTGGCTTTGGGCCGTAATGGTTGCAGCCTTTGGTTTTTTCGTTTTAGTTCGTTTAACTGATTATAGTAGCGCAGTAAAAGCGCTCAAGTATTCTGAATTCATGGAATATGTTGAAGGTGATAAGGTAGCCCTTGTCAAAATGGATCATCAGCAGGTGACTGGTGCCTTAAAAGATGGGTCCTATTTTGAGGTGGTGATACCCGAGTCATTTAATGCGTGGGATGTCTTGCAGAAACATCATGTTGAGGTAAATATAACATATCCCGGCAATGTCCTCTGGTATTTGTTTATGTGCTTACTGTTAATCGGCTTGCCGCTTTTTGCATGGTTTCTATTCCGTCAATCAAAAAATTATATGAGTGGTGGTGGCGGTGCGAGTATGTTTTCTTTAGGGAAAAGTAAAGCGCGCATGTATCTTCCTTCTCAGATTAAAACACGCTTTGAATCGGTGGCGGGTGCCGCTGAAGCAAAAGAAGATCTTATGGATGTCGTTGATTTTCTTAAAAATCCTGAAAAATATCGAAGACTTGGTGCTAAATTGCCGCGTGGCGTGTTGCTCGTCGGTGCGCCAGGAAATGGAAAAACACTTCTTGCTAAAGCAGTGGCAGGCGAAGCTAACTGCCGTTTCTTCTCGATTAGCGGATCAGATTTTATTGAAGTATTTGTAGGGCTTGGAGCGGCGCGCGTTCGCGATCTTTTTGAGCAGGCGCGACGCCATTCACCGAGTATTATTTTTATTGATGAAATTGATGCGGTAGGTCGTCAACGGGGGGGTGGCTTTGGAGGAGGCAATGATGAGCGTGAACAGACCCTCAACCAGCTTTTAACCGAAATGGATGGCTTTGTTGAAGCAGATCCTAAACCGATTGTGGTGTTGGCGGCAACCAATCGGCCTGATGTTCTCGATAAAGCATTAACACGTCCTGGGCGTTTTGACCGTCGCGTTGATGTTCCCTACCCTGATCTTGTAAGTCGTGAACAGATTTTAAAGGTTCATGTTAAAGGTGTTACGGTTGATTCTCATGTTAATCTTCATAAACTTGCCTTGGGTACACCCGGTTTCACCGGTGCTGATTTAGAGGCGTTGATTAATGAAGCTGCTATTAATGCTTCAAAGCATAATCGTGAAGCGGTTATGATTGAAGATTTTGAAGAAGCGCGTGATCGTATGATGATCGGTAAGCGTCTCTCGACGATTGTTCTTTCTGAGCAAGAGCGTACGATGACCGCTTATCATGAGGCAGGCCATGCTATCATCGCTCTTATGATGCCCGATGTATTAGATCCTTTGCATAAGGTAACCATTGTCCCACGAGGCGGTGCTTTAGGGGTTACCCATTCACTTCCTGAGCGAGATAAATACTCTCAATCGCAAGATGAGATGCTTGCAATGATTATGCGTTCATTGGGTGGTCGCATAGCAGAAGAGCTTGTCTTTCAAAAGGTATCTACGGGTGCGTATAGCGATTTTCAGAATGCAAGTGCAATTGCCCGTGAAATGGTGTGTAGGTATGGTATGTCGACCGCTCTTGGGCCTATTGTCTATGAGCAGCCTGGTATGGCTCATTTTTCATATTCTCAGCATACCGCTGAGATGATCGATACTGAAGTCCGTCGTATTATAGAAGAATGTTACTCAAAAGCTCGGACCATTATTCAGGCAGAGCGTGAGCGCCTTGATAAGCTTGCTCATGCGCTCCTTGAAAAAGAGCTTCTGACAGCACAAGAAATTTATGCACTTTTAGATATTACCCCACGCGAACAGCATGACCTGCGTTAATCTGGTATTTACGGAGCAAAACTCCTCGTGTATACTAATTACATGGAAAAAGCTTAAGGTAGCAAGAAAATTAAGAGGGATAGAAAGATATGTCTCGTATTTGTAACGAATGTGGTAAACGTCCTCAAGTGGCTAATATTGTAAGCCATGCTAATAATAAAGTTAAAAAATGGGTTTACCCCAATGTGCACCGTATGAGATATGTACGGGTCGGATCCTCAAGCAAAGTGCATGCGGGCAACGTCTGCACGAAATGTGTTAAAGCGCATAAAATTCAAAAAGTACTTTAATCACCGAGTGAAATAATATGGCAAATATAAAATCTGCCCAAAAGGCACACCGTCAAAGTTTAAAGCGACGAGAAGCAAATGTAGCGCGTAAGTCAGCACTGAAGACATCGATCAAAAAATTGCTTACCGCAATTCAAGAATCGACACAACCTGAAGCATTAAATGCAATGCTGAGCTCGGTTGCAGCGCAGCTATCGCGCGCGCGAAGCAAAAAAGTGATTAAACGCAATGCAGCTTCGCGAACGTTAAGTCGTTTGGCAAAACGCGTTTCTCGTGCATCAGCATAAGCGCTTTTGAGAGTAAATCTTAAAAAAGAGTGCCGTTGAGATGAAAATCTTCGCGGTACTCTTTTTTTATTGCGAGCACAGAAAAGATCCCCATTGAAATAAGCTGCAGAATGTATATTAAGGGTCAACGAGACCGTTTCCCTAACAGACATGACTTGAAGGCAGATCCTACTATTGATGCGACAAGGGGGATAGATGGGGGTAGGAATGATTGTGCAAGAGAATAACATGTTCCATCTTTTGAGATTTGCAGTTCATCGCGAGCTTGCTCCACAATATCGCTGAAAGAGCATGATAAGTTGAAACGAGTTTTATTGATATAAAAGCTATATAGTACTATGAGATTGCCGGATGCACTAAAATAGAACTTTTCTATCGTCTGTCCTCTCCAATCGAGGCATAGTCTGCCCAGTATACCGCCTGAAGGATAGGTAGCCGTAATATTTTTGGGGCAGGTAAGATCAAAACTTCTCACATAGGTTAAATCATCGTTTGTAAACCAGCGCCTTTCATAGCACAGCGCCGAAATAAAGCAATTTTCAGGATCTATACTTATTCCTATGATAGTCCCCGGCTCGTCAAAAGTCCGGATTATTGTTCCATCATGATGATAAACATTAATACTATTATATTGTATGCCGTTACTGCGCGTTGATTTTATGCAGGCGTAATATTTTTTTGACCACGCCTCTTGCGAAGATCTTTCTTCTGGCAAATATTCATCAATTACATTGATGATGTTATCGGCTTCGCTTGCATTAGGCATACATCTTCGTAAACACTCAGCGAGTATCAACCGGCGTGGATGTGAATTTTCTGTGAGATATTCGCTTACGGTATGGGCTATGTCGGTAATTTTTTCAGGTTCAATCTCCCGAGATCGTTTATTATCGATAACGCGCTGTTTTAATAATTTTTCAACCATAGTTTCGATGTGATAAGATCGGGAAGTGAGCGTGCTTATATTGTTTTCCGATCCATACATTCCAAGCATTACCCCTGTTGACACGAGAAAAACAGATAGTTTTGTATTTGTGGTAATCATGAGACCTTAGAATTTGTATGTTATAGATTATTAGTTCTCTCAAGAATAGCGTAATCGAAAGTATGGAGCAATTTTATGAACGAAAATGCTCTGTGTATCATTTGACATGTAATCCGATTCCGACGAGATTATATAACCGACGTTAAAATAAGATGGATCTGGTGAGCCGTGGTGTGAGGGTGGGAATACTGTCATTAGCAATCATAGTTTCTATGATGTGCAACGGGTTGCAGAGTGTTCAGCATCGTGCCGTAGGCATGCTTTATGCAACAAGCGAAAGTACTCAAGCGGTATATTTACGTAAAAAACCGATACATGCTTTGTGCTATCAGGCACGACAGAACACTGCTTACCTCGCATACGCAGCAGCGCATTATGATGGTAATAACAACCAACAATCATTTGATTCATCATTATTACCGCCCGGTTTTTGTGATGATTTTTCTCCTCGTGGATTATGGGAGGAACTTTTTCCGGGAGATCGATCATACGATGCCTATTCCTGGAATTTTGCACGCGTGGTGGCGGATGAACGTGCACAAGGTAATAACGTGAACGTGCTCAGCGTGCCGCTGTGTGGAAAAGAACTAATCCGGCACGCGCCAGCGCATACGAAAAAACACTCGTTGATGGGTCGTTTACTGATCAGTCGTTTACGCTTTCTTCGTCTGCCGATAAACTCCTGAAAAACTGTCAACATGATTCCTATAGTTACCGTGTGCTTCATGGCAATGCGCTCCACCATGAACTGATGCAAGAGATCATCAATGGTATTGAACAGCTTGCACAGGTTTCGTCGGAGGTACAAAAAGATCCTTTCGCTCAACAGCTACGGAATGAAGCGGTTAATATGTTTGACGATGCATGCCAGACCATTTCGATGGGCGACTGTATCAGCGCTGCAGCGCTTGTTGATTGTGGTAATGTCATTACATTCCATCTTTCCCACATCCTTGAGGTTACACACGCTTTTGTCGAAGGATGCGCGCATGGTGTACGCGATGCGGTCATTGGCGCTGCATACTGTGTGCTGCATCCGGTTAAGTCTGTGCAGCATTTTGCACAGGCTACGTGTGTACTGGCAGAAAAAATTGCACCATATCTTCCGCCTCATGTTCCCGAGATTGATGATGTGCAAGGGTGGAACCACTATATGGAGCAGTGTGATCAGGTTGCCCGCACATGGCAAAAAGCGGCACATGATCTGCGCGAAGCGTTTAATAAAACACCAACCATCGATCTTGCGAAGGGCATTGCGCGCACCGTAGGGCATATGGGGACCAATATTTTTGTTACCCATTCTATGACCCGACTTACCAGCACGTTAGCTCATTGCGCAGTGCAACCAACGATATTCGCTGCGCAGACCCATGTTGAAACGATGCTTGCGGCATGCCGGCCAGCACGCCTGTTTTTGAAAAACCTTGAACGTGTTTACAAGCGTATGAGGCGTTCCTATAAACGCTTCACCAATAAAATCGCTGAATACGGAAGACGACTCTATACCCTTGATGAAATTGAGACTGAAAGCGTCGCTCTTGCTCAATCAACAGGGGAAATCGCTCTTGCTCCAAGAGATCTCCCTCACCATATGATTCAACAATGTGCTGCTGAATCGATCGAAGAAATTGTACTAGCAGAAGAATATATCACTGGTAGCATGACGAAACCCGAGATTCTTCATGATATTGCACAGATCAGCGCTGGCATTATTGAAAAGGGAATACAACGTGGTTATTCGAGAGAAATGATGCAAATGCTCCTTGAGCATCTCGAAAAGCCTTACATTGAAGGTTGCCTGAAAACGCTTTATCAGGCCATGGATGAACTAGAACATATACCGGGATTTAAAAAAGTGTTTGATAACATAATGACTGTATTGTTAAAAAGAGACTTCAAACGTGTCAAAGGTGCTATTAATGAAATACATACGGCCATGAAATTAAAACAGAACGGTCACGAAATTATAGAATTAAGTAGAAGGTTATCTGCTTCTGAAGAGTACGACATTATTACTAAAGAGTATGTTATTGAATGTAAAAACCTTCACTGGGATACGTGGATAAATGATGCTTCTAAAATGAAAAAATTCTTTGACCAGACTGAAAGAGGGGTTAGTTATGCATCAAGTATTGAAAAGAAATACATTGTTATATCTAAGCAACCTATTCCTTGCAATATTAGAGAAAAATTATCCGCAATGAATGTCATAGTATTTGAAGGTTAACATGAGCGTAAGTCATTCTGTACACGTTGTTCTTAATACATCATTTGATTATTTATCCGTTGAGACAATATTAAAAAGGGGTATCATGATAGGCGTTGAATATTGCTCAATAACATATGGAAATCTTCGCCATGAAACTTCTTATATTTCTGTAGAACATGCTGCAAAATCTATAATCTCAACGTATTCGATCAATAATTTTTTGAATAATAATCTCAGTTTAATATTTCAAGGTGTTCAGTTGTCGATAATGTTTTCGGATGATAAATCATATCTTTCTTTAATGATTGTCATTCTTGGTAACCATAATTATCTTGGCAACTGGAGATATGTTGATTTTGCATTCTATATTAAATTTTTACTTAACCTATGCTCAGATTTTTCCATTTTATTTTTGCAAACATCAGATGACGATTATGATGATGGATTTTATGTTGATGATAGGGAACCATATCCTCAATTTCAACCGCAACAACATACGATGCCATGGCAACGGCGTTGTGACGTAACGTTATATGAAAGACAAGAGGCTCAACATGTAAGAAAAATGATTGAAAATGGATATGCCTCAGGATGGAAATTTTTTATACAAGATGGATCGAGCATGCGATTAGTTTCAGTAGACCATGCTACGGAAGTATTACTTAACAATCCGATGTCCCACGGCTTTATGAAACTGTCCGACTATAGCAATCATTATCCGCTATTATGTTTCATTTCAGAAAAATGGTATGGGCTTATCATTGGACTTCGTGTTGATCCATACAGGACATTTTCACTGATCGAAATAATTGCACCAGGAGAGAAAATTTCATCTGATGTCTCATTCGATGCAGTAATTCATCACGCGCTTGATTTATGTAAAGATTTTTGTATCATCGAATTCGTTACATTTGATGCATGGTCAAATTCCTACAAATTTCTTGTTCAGTAATGATTGTTTCATTAATAATATGCATAGTAAGAGTGGTTTAGTTATAGGGATATAACGTTCATAGTAGGTTAATGAGTATGTCACGGGATGTATGGGTCGAGATTGCACTAGAAGCACAAGCAACTCATGAGACGATTAATATAATTTTAACTCGATTCAAAGATCAGAAAGTAAAATATATCGACGAGCGAGAAGCAAAAGTATCCGAGTTTAATATTCAGGAAGCTACAAGCATTATGATTAAAGGATTATATGATGACCAGCACGCTCGATATGCTTTAGAAAGAAATACTCCTGTTATATTATGTGAAGTAGAGCAATCTTATTTTAGCCTTGTTTGCGTACAAAATGATAACAAGCGTCTCAGCATATCCATAGCTCTGGAAGCTTATCGATGGTACAAAGGAGATCCTGAAGATCGTGATATTGATTATGATCGATATCTTCGTTTACTGCTCGACGCGTGTCAGGACTTTCCTATCACTCGCCTTAAAACATCTGATACTTACTATGATTACAATGGCTACCGATTATGAATATTTATCCCTCTATTGATATTGTTCTTCATGCGAAATCTCACAATCCAGTCCTGAAAGGTTTTTTGCAACAAAGTGAAACATATCGAGTCAAATATTATCTCTTGTCGCAAGAAGCTCATCCTGAACAAGCGCTTAATGCTCATGATGCTATGCAACATCTTGCACAACATATCAATCCGTTACGCTCGCCCAACGGTCAACGAAACCATATTGAACCAATACTGCTCGGTATTGCTCCAGAAATATCTTTTTACCTGTCATATATATCTGCAGAAGAAGGTAATTTTGGCTTTTGCATGCTTTTGAACAGAGATATGTGTAAAAATATCCCCACACCGAAATCATTGATTGGCCGAATTACTTGAAATTACTACTTGATCTTTGTTTTCTTTTTCCCATTCTTGAAATTGAAACCCATGAATAATGAGTTTCATCGTCTTTAAAGGCTAACATGGGCTACTGTTATGATACACGCGATATTAGAGCATTACATGATTTCTGGACTTATCGATGAGTGATGTATTATCGAGACTGCAGTAACGCTATAAATTCGTTGTGAAAGCGAAAGAAATAAACCAAAGCGTATGTCAAAAAGTTTCCAATAAATACGGGAGTCCACAATTGTTTCAAAGGATATTTGAAAAGTGCTTTTATGGTGAGAAGCTCTATGACACTGCTACCAAGGTACATGAAAATATAATTAACGATGATATTGTAAGTACTAAATGTACCTCCTAAAATTTCATCGAATGAAATATGCCATAGGGGCATAGCCAAGGCTATAATTAAGGCACCACTTATCGTCGATGCTAAATTTCCCGCTAAAGAAATGAGAAACGCCTGCATTATTGAAACATGGCGCAATAACCAATAAAAGAGCAACGCTTCAATCGTGATAGAAATACCTATTAACGGCCATGATTCCCAAATTCCTGAAACGACAAAAAGCGCAGGCCATACAACATTGGCATATGAAGAGGAGCAGGAGGAGATAATGGACAAGAAAGTAACTATTTTTATAAGATTTTTTTCTCTCATCATTATGTGCTTTCTTTAATAAATATTATATCTCGCGCTTATGATAGCAAAAAAGCATATTCGTTTGCAATAGTCAGCGTTATGGAGCTGTTGCATCAAGATAATGTTGATACTGTTTCAGAAATTTTTTGGCGACGCCGAGCGCGACGCGTGATGATCCCGCATGCTCAATGATAATCACCAGGACGATCGGGTCATGCTGTTTATAAGTAATATGTGCTGCAAACCAGGCGTGGGGCTGTTCATGGGGTTGGGGCGGTGGACTTCCGGCAGGTTTGAGTGCACATACCTGCGCAGTCCCTGTTTTTGCATATACCCGCATTTCTTCGACAACATTGATCGATTTTCCTGTTCCAGTGAGTACTACCTGACGCATGTACTGCTTAATGATTTGAAGAATACTTGGTGATATAGGCAGTGTTGACCGTTCGATAGGTGTTGCTGCAAGCCAGTGGGGTGTAACCGCATATCCTTGGCAGATGGCACCAATCATGCGGCAAATTTGAAGGGGTGTTACCAGGGTAAAACTCTGACCGATCGTTGCTGATAATGTTTCTCCTGGCCACCACGGTTCTCCAAAAAGCTGCTGTTTCCATTGTGAGGTGGGGATCAACCCCTGTTTATCACCCAATGACTCACTGGTCCGTGTGCCCAAACAGAGCCAGTGTGCATATTGTGCCAGGGTATTAATTTTAATTTTTCGTCCAATCTCAAAAAAGGGAAGATTGCATGATTTTGCAAGGGCCTGTTCAATGGAAACGGTGCCATGCGCTATATGGTTATTACAAGCATATGATCTTCCGCGGAAGGTAGTATATCCCAGACAGTGCCACGTATCTTGGGATGATATAATTCCCGTATCAAGCGCTGCGGTTAAGGTGACCAGTTTAAAAAGAGATGCCGGAGGATAGCATGCTGAAAATGCTCTGTTAAGGAGTGCCTTTTGCTCCAGAAGATGTTGCCATGTTGCCGAAGAGAGCGGTGCAATGAATATGTTGGGATCGAAAGCGGGACGTGAGAGCACAACGCGCAAAGCGCCTGTTGATGCATCCATGACAATTAATGCGCCGGCGGCATCCTCGGGAAATGCTTCATCGGCAAGGCGATTTAATGGCATATCAAGGGTTGTATAAACATTATCTCCCATGAGCGTTTTTTGAATCTGTTCTTGTGAGAGGACGTGTCCTAACGAGTTTATTGTCGTTAAGAGCTGTCCAGAGACACCTTGCAATAATGAATTGCATATTTTTTCAAGGCCCATGATGCCGCGTTGGCCGCGCGATATATCACTAATATAACCAAGGGTATGACATGCTGTTGTACCAAAGGGATAGAACCTTTGAAAGTGTGTTTCAAGGGAAAGATTGTTATGCTCGGGAAATCGCTCAAGGATTGTTCCCAGCGCTTGAAATGAAAGTTGGTCATGGATAACAAAGCGCGCGCGTTTCCGTTCAGATTTTTTCAAAAGCAGTTGTGATTCTTCAGAAAGATCAAAAAGGGATGCCAAAAAAATGAGTGTTTCTTCTTGTTCAGATGATAGTGTGCGGTTTCCTGATCCATTCCAAACAAGACGTATTAAAGGGCGATTGGTAGCGATGAGTGTTCCATGTCGATCAAAGATGTTTCCTCGTGGTGACGCGACATGTGCATAGCGCAGATAGTTGCGTCTACTTTGTTGGAAAAGGTGAAATGATGATATCAGCTGCAGATAGATTAATTGAGCAATAATACAGCCAAATGATATCAAGATGCCTATAACTAAGAAGTGTATATAGTTAACGATAGGTGGGGTATTTTTATCATTCGCTATCTTCATGTGACTTATCGGTATCGCGCGGTTGAAGAGCAAGTGGATGATTTTCTGTGCAGAGTTGCGTCAGTCGTTCGAGGGAGACATGCGTATATTTTTCTGTGCTGGTAAGACTTGCATGTCCGAGTAATCGTTGAATGGTACAAAGATCTGTTCCTGCGTCAACCAGCGTTGTTGCAAAGGAATGACGAATTTTGTGTGGTGTAAACGTGCAGTGGGGACCAAGAAATTTGCGGAATCGTTCGCAAATGCGCTGGACGGATCGTGTGGTGAGGGGCATCAGTTTGTAATTAAGGAATAAATGTTCTGCTTGGTGTTTAATGGCAGGGCGTTCTTGTTGTAAATAGATTTCAAGGCGAAGTTTGCAGGGTTCTCCAAAAAGTACCACTCTTTCGCGACGCCCCTTCCCTCGAATGAGAATCGTTTTTTCTTGTAAATTAAGGTGATGCATTCTGATAGAGACTAACTCTGAGCAGCGGATTCCTGTGGCGTAAAGCAGCTCGATAATGGAAATATCGCGTAAGGGAAAGGGTGATACGAGGTCGGTAGGAGGAATATTATTTAAAAGATGTTGCATATCGGTAGCAGATACATACGACGGTAATTTTTTATCAAGACGCGGTCGTTGCAAGTGGATCGTGAGATTGATGTCATGTTCTTCTTTAAGAAATCGAGTAAATGATTTTAAACAAGAAATTTTACGAGCGATAGAACTCTTGTCGGTTTGCTGTTGAAACAAAATGACAAAATAGCGATCGAGTGCGGTTCGCAGCGATACCGTTCGTTGCGCTCTTTTCATAATGTGGTGCCACATTTCAACAAATTGATTGAGATCACCCGTATAGGCTCGTATTGTGTGAGAAGAGAGATTACGCACAAGTTTGAGATATCGTATAAATTGTTCTTGATAAAATGTAAACGATTTTAAGTTCATATTTGTTACGCTTCAGTATTGATGTGAAACTCTTTATAGCGTCTACTAATTGATGAACGGTTAACATTAAGAAGCGTAGCAATTTTTGATTGGCTTTGAAATGTATTCCATAAAAGTTGCATAAGATATTTGTCTTTAAGTGCATGTTTTCCCATGCGCAGGGCGCGCGATACTTCGGGTGAAAATGCTGGTTCTGGTGCATCAAGTTTAACAAGATGCGATAATTTGTGTTTTGTTGATTTTGCTGCCAGTGCTTGTCGTACATGATTTTGCAGCTCATGGATACTAACGGGCGCACGATTGATAATGCCATTAGTCTCCTTATCATTAAGGGACATGAGCGGATGAAGCTCTTTTGTTTGCAGCGTCATCTCAGTAACTTGCTGTGCAATATGCGCAAGTTCATGACGAGGGATAGTGAGTAAAGATGGCAGTGTGATCGAAGAATTGCGTAGCTCTTGGAGCAATTCTTGAGAGAATTTTTTTTGTTCCACTAATAATTCGAGATTGCTAGTAGTAGAACAGATAATGCGAATGTTGCTTCTGAGCGAACGGTCGCTTTTAATAGGTTTAAACATTCCTGTGTTTGAAAAATGAATCAGTCTTTGCTGCGTTTCAAGTGAGAGATACTCAATATTTTTAATGAAAATGGTACCCGTTTCACTGAGGGTCGTGAGTAATCCATCGTGCGTGTCGGTCATAATGATCGGCTCAACACCAAAAAGTTGTATACCATATTCGTTATTGCGCTCAATTTTTGAAAGCTCAATCGTGTGGAGGGATGTACGCATTCCAATTGCATGAAGAATATTTACGACGGGAAGGAGATCGTCTTCAGGAAGTTCGAGGAGCGCTATTTTCTTGCTTAATGCTATTTTGAGGAGATCTATTTTAAAGTTAAGCATTACCTCATTTGATCCAGGAATGGTTTGATTAATAAGCTGTCCTGATCGTGTTGTTTCAAGGTAAAGTGCGTACTCCCACGATGACATATCTTTTAATGCATCGAATGGGATAGTAAACGTGTCGGCAATATCATTATACATGGCGAGTACCAGCGCATGTGATCCTTCGTTATGAGGAATGGCAGTAAGATTAAGATGCCGTCCTTTTTCTGTGGTAAGAATGAGCGAGCGCTCGGTGTTATAACGAATAGATTCTTGTACTAATCGCTTAATAATAGGTGAATAAATGGGGTGTTCTTCTTCAGGAATACGGGCGCCTAACATAGAGTGCATGGTATCATTTGCCCACGTTAGCTTTCGTCGCTGCGCGGTGATAATTCCTACAGTTCTACGTGCCGTTGTTTTGAGGAGCGTTCGGATGCTTTCTTGGTAATGATTTATTTTCTGGTGTTGTATATAGAGATCATCTTTCCAGGATTTTTCCTGACGAATTAATTCTGAAAGATTGCGGTGCTGTAGGAGGTAAATGATCGTTCCAAGGTATCCTCCAAAAACGCACATTTCATCGCGCTCAATATTGCTAAAGAGCTCTTTCTTCCGAGCGTCTTTCATAACGATAAGATATGCAACCATTTTGTTGCGTTCATAAATAGGAAGAAAGATGTCTACATCAAGTGATTGCAAGAGACTGAGCAAAAGGGCATTTTTTTGATCTTCCATATAAAACTGATCAAATTCTATCTCATCTCGTATAAGAATTCGTATGGTAGCAAGATAATCGCGAACATCATGATATGTTTCATCGCGCAGTATCTGTTCGAGGGGAGATGAGGCAATGCGTTTTTGTAAAGATTGGTCATGTTTGCTATTGTTCAAATCTGAGCGAATAATCAGGTGTGTTGCATCAGAAGGAATGCGGAACGCGCGTTCAAAAAACGATTTACTGATATGTTCCAGCTCCTCAATAGACATGACCTGCCCAAGCTGTTGAAGAAGCACGCGAAAATCGTGCATAAAATTGTAGTTGGTAGATGCTTGAACATGATTGTGAATATTAAGAAACCGAAGCCCGAGCATTTTGCGTACGCAAAAATAGAGGGCAAAAAGATAAAAAATTTCATTAATGGTAATGAACAGGTACTGATGAACACCGATAGAGCGTAGGGTAACAATGGTATAAGGGTTGGTACTGAGGGCAAGAAAGATAAGGTGAGGGACGAGAAAATAGAAGATAACGACCGATACCTGCTGTTGTAAGATTCGCGGTATACCAATTTTTTTACTATTGCGTAATGCGATGATAAGTGAAGGGATAAGCGTTGCAAAGAAATAGATATCAATAGAACCATAAATATAATATTCGAAAGTTCGCTCAGCTGTTTTGATGATCGAGTAGTTGAGATACGCAATGGCAGTGAGATATAGGGTACAGCATGCACTGAAGGCCATTAAGCTGTAGTGCCAAATTGAATAGCTAAATTGCTTGTTTGAAAGGCGTTCGATAAAAAGCGCAAGGAGAAGATATTCGATAGTTAGCGCAGCCCACTGGAGTCTGAGAAGAAATACTCTTGCATGAGATAAGGTTTCTGAAAGAAACGTATATTTTTGTATGAGGTTTATGAGCCAGCAAAAATCGCTAAAAGTGCTCGCGGCTAACGTACCAAGTATCATACGCTGAAGCATTTTTGTTGGTGTTTGGCTTGACGGGGAAACTTTCATAATAACATGATAAACTAAAAAAGCTTTTCCGATGCAAGATGCAATTTTTGCGCAAAAAAGTATTACGATCTCAAGCATTTCCATTTTGGCCAAATTCGATTATCAAGAAATCAATATCTTTTCTAATATAGCAATATACCTGCAATGTGGCAACTTGAGTTATGTATAAAATGGTCTCATAATATTGCGCTCTCAAATAGTTTGTAGTATCATAAGTCAGGTTGATTTCGGCAAGGTAAAAAATAATAAGGAAAGGCCGTACGATGATAGGAGCGGTTTTGGTGCTACAAATGGTGCTTACATGTTTAATAAGTGATGGCTGTGGTGGTCCTGGTTGTTTGACTACGGAAGTTGTTGCACCGTTGGTTGCCATAGTGCAGCACCTGTTAGGTCTTTAAAATCACACTTACTTAAAATCCTTATAAGGGGCGGAATATACCGTCCCTTATTTTATGATGGGCGACGTGGCCAAAAAAGTACATCAACGATGTGAGTTCTCTACAGCATTGCAGCACAGAATTGTAAAAACATTACAATATCTTGAAAAAGCAACGCATTCTTTACCGCGCCCAATGGGTGACCTGTTGGTTGAGAAGTATGGACGCGATTCGTTTATATTATTAGCGGGATGTTTGTTAAGTTTGCGTGCGCGTGATCAGACTGTTTATCCCGTATATGAACAATTATTGAAAGTGGCGAAGACGCCGCAGGACATGGTGAACGTTCCACAAAAAGTATTAGAAGATATTTTAAAACCGATCGGTTTTTATCGAAAAAAAGCGGTGGTCTTACACCAGGTTTCGCACGCATTATTAACGCACTATGGTGGTAAAGTTCCTCACACACAGAAAGAGCTTCTCTCATTACCCGGAGTGGGACTTAAAACGGCTCATTTTATGCTCGCGTATGCTTTTTTGGTGCCGGCGCTGTGTGTTGATACCCATGTGCATCGATTAGCGAATTTATTTGGGTGGGTTCACACCAAAAGTCCTGAAGAAACTGAGAAAGCTCTCAAGAAGGTAGTTCCACAGGAATGGTGGATACGGTTTAATACTGTGCTAGTGACATGGGGACAACAGGTATGCAAGCCTATGCTTGCACGTCGACTCCTGAGGAATCATCTGCAGCATTGTCCCTGTTCTGAGTCATTCTCCCTGGAGTAGGTCGGTAGAGGCCCGTTGGCCTCCAGGAGGAACACGCATAAAAGAGGCTGCAGTGCTCTTGGTTACGTATTAGAGACCGAAGAGTTTAAGCGCTGAGCTTTTACGAGCAGCAGTTTTACGTTTTGCTGGTGCGCGTTTTGCAGCAGTTTTACGTTTTGCAGTCGTACGTTTTGCAGCTGTTTTACGTTTTGCTGTTGTACGTTTTGCAGCTGATTTGCTTGCAGCTGTTTTACGTTTTGGAGCAACTTTACGTGCTACTTTTCTTTTAGCAGCTGTTTTTTTTCTTGCAACCATGGTACCCCCTTGGTTTGTTACACCTGGATTGTTCACGATGAGACAATCCTTCTATATCTGAGGGTACAATCAATGATTCCCATTTGGCAATATTTTAGTAATTTATTTATTTCTCGCTTGTCAAATATTAGTTATTAACCGATATTTGTTTGCTCATAAAAGAGTGTTAATAATTGCTCAGGAGTGAGGTTTGCGTGTTGTGTTCCATCATGCAGGCGCAACGTTGCAACAGCCTGCTCAGCCTCCCTTGCTCCGATAATAATCATCCATGGTATTTTTTCTAATGACGCTGTTTTAATTTTCGCTTTAATAGGGTCAGAGGAGTGATCGAGCTCAGCCCGTATACCAACCTCTTTGAGCGCAGTGAGCCATTGTTGTGCATGAGGTTGCTGAGCATCGGTTATCGCCATAATACGTGCTTGGATTGGCGCGAGCCAAAGAGGAAGGTTACCGCGATAGTGCTCGAGAACGATAGCAAAAAATCGCTCAAGGGAGCCAAAGATGGTTGAATGAATAATAATAGGACGTACGCGCTCTCCTGATGGAGCAATGTATGAGAGATCAAAATTTTCAGGTTGGAAGAAATCAATTTGTATGGTACAACAGGTCCATTGGCGTCCATATGAATCTTCCAAGCTGGCATCTATTTTTGGTCCGTAAAAGGCACCATCCCCGGCTGCGATTTTATAAGGTAATCCTGCGCGTATAAGAGAATTTTCTAAAGCTTTTGTTCCTATTTCCCAAAGCTCATCGCTGCCGATAGAAGATGCTGGACGTGTTGCAACGGAGAATGATGTTTTTTTGAATCCAAACTTGCTCTGCATGGTGGTAAACATTGAGATAATTTCTTCAATTTGTGGCTGAAGCTGTTCAGATGTGCAAAATATATGTACATCATCTTGAGTGAAAGCGCGCACACGGAGAAGACCGTGCAGTGCACCAGATAATTCATGGCGATGTACATGGCCAAATTCTGCCAGTTTAAGCGGTAGCTCGCGGTATGAACGAGGTCGGGTTTTGTACGTCAGAATCGCCCCGGGACAGTTCATCGGCTTAACTGCATAGGGTTGCTCATCGACGTTCAAAAAATACATATTTTCTTTGTAATGTTCATAGTGACCCGATTGCCGCCATAGATGATCACTGAGCATCGTAGGAGTAGAGATTTCTTGATAGTCATGTTGTTGTTTCAGTTCACGCATGTAGCTTACCATTGTGTTTAATATGGCTTTGCCTTTTGGATGAAAGAACGGAAACCCAACCCCTTCTTCGTGAAAAGAAAAAAGATCAAGCTGTTTACCCAGAACGCGATGATCATACATTGCCAGCTCATCTTGTCGTTTAAGATATGCCGCTAAATCTTCAGCGGTAAAAAATGCGGTACCCGAGATTCTTTGAAGCGCAGCATTATTACGATCTGCACGCCAATATGAACCGGAAATATGAAGCAGTTTAAAATGAGCGAGTTGCCCAGTCCGTGCAACGTGCCCCCCGCGGCAGAGATCATAAAAATTGCCTTGCGTTGCAAGACCGACCGTTTCACCGGGAATTTGGTCGATCAATTCAAGTTTAAATGGATTGTGAGCGTACAGTTTTCGCGCCTCTGATTTGGAAATTTCTTTATGTTCAAGGGAAAGATTACGTGCAACAATTTCTTGCATGCGCTGTGTAATCGCTACAAGGTCTTCTTCTTTGAAAGAACGCTGTGGCACGCAATCGTAGAAAAATCCCTCTTTTGTTGCAGGGCCTATCGTCAGCAATGTATCCGGGAATAATTCAAAAACCGCGTGACCAAGTAAATGTGCAGCCGAATGGCGCAATACAGAAAGATCGGACTGTTTATTCATAAGAGTATCCTTAAGCAGGAGCGAAATTTTATTTTAAGATATCATAAAACCGCGTTCCTGCTAAGAGCGTGCTCAGGTGTCGAAAAATTATTCTTTTCCAAATATTTGACGACGGGAAGTAGGGGTTGTGCAGAGCTCCTTTTTTCGCCCATGATGGTATTTTTTCAGCAATGATTTAACAGGAGAAATTTTTGGTTTAGTGCTATGCTTGAAATCCGCAATCCACGGAAGCGTGCTTAGGGGATTGCACAGATCATACGTGGGCGTCATTTTGCTGCACGCTTGCTGATAAGTTTTTATTAATTTATCAAGTCGTTCAAATTCATGCGCAGTTTCTTTTTGAAAGAAAGGATTGCTGCCGAATGTTTCTTGGAGCGAGTCACGTGCCCACCCCATTTTTTGGAGCAGATCTTGAGGTTGAGGGTTGCTATCCATGCTCTTTTGAAAGTGAGCAATACGTTTTTGTAACTCTGTAAATTTTAATTGATAGTAGTGTGCGCGATGTTGTTTTTGTTCAGCTTCAAAAGATGCTGCAAAGAGATTATGTGATGCAGATGAAAAAATAATGATTGGGGCGATGATAAAAAGCATTTTGGATCCCTATTTATTTTGTTTTTGATGCAAGATGATAATAATTATAGGGTTTCGTGGCAAATAGTCAACAGGGTTTAGCATGTTTTACCGATATGCTATGCCAAATGTTGTGAAAATAAATTGACTATGTTACGGTTCGAGCGATATTGCAGGTAGCTCACTGATACAGGAAGGAGCCGATATGCCCAAGCAAAAGTGGTACATTCTCGATACAAATGTATTAATTCATGACCCTCGTTCTTTGATTGAATTTGAGGGAGCATCAGTAGGAGTGCCGCTTGTTGTTGTTGAGGAGCTTGATCGTTTTAAAACAGAAAACCTTCAACGAGGATTTAGTGCGCGCGAGGCTATTCGAATTCTTGATGGTTTAAGAGCAAAGGGTTCTTTGAAAGATGGTATTCATTTAGATCATGGCGGCTTCTTAAAAATTCTGTTATATGATCCATCAAAGCCTTGTTCAAAGCTTTTAAATGCGCATGAAGCGGATAATCAAATTTTAAGTATTGCACTCTGCATGCAGCAGTCTGGCGAAGATGTCGTACTAATTACTAAAGATCTTAACATGCGCATTAAGGCTGATGCGCTCGGTGTTAAAGCGGTCGATTATTTAAAGGATATTATTTCATCGCAGCATATCTACCGTGGATGGCGCATTGTAGATGTTCCTGCGGTTGAGCTCAAACAAAAAATTCCCGGAGTGTTATTAGATATAGCGCACGATCTTATTCTTAATGAATTTTGTGTTGTTACATCAATGCATAATCCTCACCAGTATCGTGTATTTCGTTATCTGGGTGGAACGACATTTCGGATTGTAGAAGCGCCGAGATTGCGTTGGGCATTCGATCCGCGTAATGTGCAACAGCTTATGGCGCTTGATCTCCTGTTTGATGATGAGCTTCCCATTGTTTCTTTATTCGGGCCTGCTGGAACAGGGAAAACCTTATTGGCGCTTGTTGCAGCCTTATATAAAGTACTGGTTGAACAAAAGTATACAAAGGTGTTAGTATCTCGCCCTATTATTCCGTTAGGCCCTGACGTTGGATATCTTCCGGGAGAACTGCAGGAAAAGCTCTATAATTGGATGCAACCGGTATATGACAATATCGATTTTATTTCACACATTGCACGTTCAACATCTCCTTCATTATTTCCGACAAATCAAGAAGAAGAGATAGCACGCCATCGTGCGAATGGCGGGAATGGAAAGCATGACAATAAGTATGATCATAATAAGTATGATCATAATGGCAATCATAAGCATCGCCGCAATAAGCAACGGCATGAAAACGGAGAATCTCTCCGCCTTGAGCGTCTCGTCTCAGAGGATAAATTGAGCCTTGAAGCAATTACCTATATGCGCGGAAGGTCAATACCGTATCAATATATTTTTATTGACGAGGTTCAAAATTTGACCCCTCATGAGGTTAAAACTATTGTGAGTAGGGTTGGAGAGGGCAGTAAAATTGTACTCGCAGGGGATCCTTACCAAATCGATTCACCGTATCTTGATTTTGTAAGTAACGGTTTAATGGTTTTATCAGAAAAGCTTAAGGGACAAAAATTATTTGGGACCGTTTATCTTGAACGCTCTGAGCGCAGTGAACTCAGCAAGCTTGCAGGAGAATTATTATAATCTTTTACCACGTTAAATAAATATTGAGCTGGTTTTTGCTGATAAAGTGCATACATTCTTGCGTGAGGGTTACTTTATGTGAAGCGGTAATATAATAAGGGGGCAGATGAAGGTGTAAGGTGCTTGATCCTGCAGGTAAATGTTCTTGAAGCGTCGCAAGAAGCTGTTGATTAACGGTTTTAAGAGGCATGCAATTAATCGTAATGGCAGTAATACCAAATCCTTGCGTTGCGACAAGCTCCAGCGGCAAAAATTCAAGAGCATGAATTTTCAGCCCTGAGGAACTTTGCGGGTCAAGATTTCCCTTCACGGCAAACGCTTGAAATGTTTGGAGCCACGGTTCGACCCGTTTATAGATTTTAGGAAAAATGACCACTTCTCGGGTAGCGTGATAATCTTCAAGCGCTAAGAAAGCCATCGGATCACCCTTTTTAGTAGTAATCGTTTTGATCGATTTGATTGTGCCACACCAAATAGTTGATGATTGTTGTGTATTCGGCGGTAGTGTGGTTAAGGCGTTGATATAGGGTTGATACAAATCAAGAGGGTGCCCGCTGAGATATAATCCGAGTACTTCCTTTTCTTGCTCAAGCCGTTTTTGGTGAGTCCAATCTTCAACTTCAGGAAGAGGTGGTCCTGACTGCTCTGTGGTTTTTTGATGAGCAGCGAATAAGGTCATCTGGCCTGTTGCTGCCTCATGTTTTTGCTCAGTTGCTTGGGTTATAATCTGTGCGAGCATGGTTTGTTTTTGTGCGCGTGAGCCGGGAAGTGTATCAAGCGCTCCCGATGCGATAAGGCTTTCGAATACTCGTTTATTAACCGTTCGTAAGTCGACACGCATACAAAGATCAAGAAGGTCCTGGAACGGTTTTTGGCTTCTTTGTGATAAGAGTGATTCGAGCGCAGCGGTGCCGACGTTGCGAATGCCTTGCAGCCCAAAGAGAATGTTTCCCTGATGTGCGGTAAATGCGATATGAGATTGGTTAATATTGGGCGGAAGAATTTTTAAGCCCATTGAACGTGCCTCAGCAAGATAAGAAGCCATGGTTTCAGGATCGCTTGTTTCAAGCGAGATAAGCGCTGCCATGAATTCTGCGGGATAATGTGCTTTTAAATATGCTGTTTGATAAGCGATGAGTGCATAGGCAGCAGAGTGCGACTTGTTGAAGCCATATCCGGCAAAAAATGCCATTAAATCAAACAGTTCAGCGGCTGTCTTTTCCTTAAAATGGCGAGCTACTGATTTAGAAACAAAGATCTGCTTCTGTTTTGCCATCTCTTCCGCTTTTTTCTTACCCATAGCACGACGAAGAATATCAGCTTCTCCCAGTGAGAAGCCGGCAATAGTAGAAGCAATATGCATCACTTGCTCTTGATAGACAATGACCCCATATGTTTCGGCAAGAATGGGCTCTAATTCCGGAAAAAGATATGTGATGGCTTGTCTTTCGTGTCTTCGTTCAATAAAAGTATCCACCATGCCTGCATTTAAAGGACCAGGCCGGTAGAGTGCGTTAACGGCAATAATATCTTCAAATTTTTCTGGCTGTAGGCGGCGCAGGACATCTTTTAGTCCGCTGGATTCGAGCTGGAATACTCCCGATGTTTCTCCGCGCTTGAGAAGACCAAACGTTTTTTCATCCTCAAGCGGAATATGATGAATGATGATTTTTGTATGATGATTGTGTTCCACCGATTGAATAACTGCTTGAATGAGCGTAAGATTTTTAAGGCCGAGAAAGTCCATTTTTAAAAATCCAAGACTTTCAAGTTCGGTCATAGCAAACTGTGTGACGAGCTCATCTGTTTTTGGCGGGATATAAACAGGAAGCATTTCATCGACAGGGCGTGGTGTAATGACAATACCTGCAGCGTGCTTCGATGCGTGCCGTGTTAACCCTTCAAGGCGAAAAGCAATGGATATCAACTCAGCCACTTTAGGATTAGCATCAATAAGCTGTTTTAATTTTGGCTCTTGATCAATTGCTTCCTGAAGGGTAATTTTCAGTTGATCGGGAATAAGATCAGTAATCGATTGCGAATCTTCAAAAGGAAATCCTAAAGCGCGTGCAACATCTTTTACAACGCCCTTTGCCATCATCGTTCCAAATGTAATAATCTGGCAGACATGATCGTGTCC
>Ga0207068_1086_pt1 | contig 26168 bp, 26 predicted proteins | sample Alteio_BWMinCont_23_FD_153475 | JGI IMG/M metagenome (GOLD analysis project Ga0207068, IMG submission 153475) | Enriched cells from forest soil in Barre Woods Harvard Forest LTER site, Petersham, Massachusetts, United States -... | ecosystem: Environmental > Terrestrial > Soil > Temperate forest >... | reverse complement strand
ATCCATTTTTTTATCCACGTTGGCAGCATTGCCGCGCCTGAATCAATGGCATGATCACGATGCATGGCTTCATCTTGTTGCATTTGCTCTAAAATTTTATGACTTTTTATGTCATTTTCAGGTAAAAGTTTTAAATGTCTTTCTAAATGTTTCACAACCTGATTTTCTGTTTCAGCTAAAAATCCTAAGCTCCACTGATCACCCACAATGCTCGCAGTCAATCCAATGGCAAAGGAACCTGCATACCACACTGGATTGAGGTAACTTGCATGACTGCCAAGCTCAGTCAGCCGTGTGCTGCACCAAGCCAAATGATCACCTTCCTCGATGGCTGCACGTTGTAATTCTTTCTTTAATTCATAACGACGTGAGACTAAGGCTTGAGCCTGATATAGCCCTTGCGCACACACTTCACCCGCATGATTGATACGCATCAAGGCGGCTGCGTGTTTACGTTGCTCTGAGGTTAAATTCGTTTCTTCCTCATGTTCTGCCGGATAGGGGCGTTCCGTGGTTTTCGCATTTGCCAAAACAGCACGTAACGCTTGGTCTATACCAAGACAGACGGTATCTAGAAATGTATAATGGCGCTCTCGTGACATAGACTATCAACGATTATAAAAAACGTATCTTAACAATATGCCAACGATATTCAAAACAGAACTGATTAAAAAACATGATACGCTTCCAGCGCGTGTCACCAAAATCACCACTGCGCATGGGGAAATTTTAACGCCCGCCTTTATGCCGGTCGGCACCCGAGCGTTTGTTAACTGCATGACACCGGTTGATTTAGTCAATGCAGGCAGTCAAATTATCTTGGGCGGTAATACGTATCATATGCTGACATCGCCCGGTATGGCGGTGATTGAGAGTGCAGGCGGTATGCATCGATTTATGAAGTGGGACAAATCGATGTTAACTGACAGTGGTGGGTTTCAGGTTTTCAGTCTTTCTAAAAATGGTAAGATTTGCAAGATCGATGATAAAGGTGCGCATTTCAAACACCCAATCAACGGCCAAATCATTCATCTCACACCGCAAACATCGATTCAGGCGCAAAAAATCATTGGCGCGGATATCATCATGGCGTTTGATGAATGCACGCCCGAACACGGTGGACGAGACGCTGCTTTAAAAGCCATGGAACGCACCCATCGTTGGCTGCATGAATCGATTGAAGAACATCAAAAACATCCTGCATCCACTTATGGCTACCCCCAAGCGTTGTTTGGCATTATCCAGGGCGGCAGTTTTCCTGATTTACGCGAACAAAGCACTCGGTTTATTTTAGAAGCGGATTTAGACGGCATTGCGATTGGCGGTGAAGTCATCGGTTTTGATATGCAAAAAACCGCGGAAGTGATTGATTGGGTTCGCCCGCTGTTACCCGAAAATAAAACACGCTACACCATGGGCGTTGGTTTAAATCCTCAAGATTTAATTGATGTCGTGTCTAAAGGCATCGACATTTTTGACTGCGTTGCACCGACACGTAATGCACGTCATGGATCACTTTATTGCGGTACGATTGTTGAAGAAAACAATTGGCTGCGTTTTGCCAATGATCACGAGAATGGAAAAATTCTGATTAAGAAAAGCATTTACGCAAAAGATGAAAAACCGATTATGGAAAATTGTTCCTGCTACACTTGCAAAAATTTCACGCGTTCTTATTTGCATTTTCTTTTCAAACAACAAGCGTTGATTTACAACAACCTCGCTTGTATTCATAACATTCATGTGATGCATGAGGTGTGCGCGCGAATGAGGAAGTTAGTGATGATGAAGTCCCCTCCTTTTTCAAAGGGAGGAACTACCGTCTAAAGCTTAATCTTGGTTGTGGAGTTGGTTTTAACAACTGCGTTATTTCTTTATGTTTTTTACTTTTAATAACACTGCGCACTTCATGTAATTCAGAATACACCATGCAAGCAGTTCGTCCCGCACGATCTTGTGCATCTTTCCTAGCACTGTGTTTCAATAAAACATCAATCGCATCTTTAGAACCATAATAAGCGGCCCAATGCAATGGAGTAAATCGATATGTGTCACATGCGACGGTTGTGTTTGCCTGATGTGAAATTAACAAAGTTAGACCGATTTTTATATCTTGAAAGGTGTGCTGCCAAATAATCATACCCATCAATGGAGTGATATTCTGCATGTTATCAATATTGACTGCTTGGTTTGGATCCGCATTTTTTAACAATAACCAATTCATCATCGATAAATGACCCTGCTTAATGACAAGCATTAAAGGCGTATAACCATTCGAATCAGCATGATTTATCATCGTGCTATCGTAATTAGCTTTTGCTATTTCTAAATCATTTTTTTGAATCGCTGTGATGAATTTTTTAAAACGTGCTGTTTTATTTCCCCAAAAAATAAAACTTTCGCGTAGTCGCGATTGATTGACTTCTTTTTGCAATTGTTCTTTTGTCTGTTCAATGGTCGACATTTCTTCATCATATTTTTTTAATGTTAAGCCGATTGATTGTTCTAACACCTCATGGTCTGCTTTCATTTTTAATATTTTTTGTTGAGAGGTTGCCACATGTTGAGTGAGCTCAGTCACTTGTTGACTCAAGCTTTCAAAATTTTCGCCCAATACACTGACCTGTGGAATCAACGCATCAATCGCCTTTTTTTGGGTTTCTGCAAGTGAAATCGCACGCTGTTCTTCTAGCTTAATTTCTACTGGAAATGTTCTGTAACAAGCGTAACTGTCTTTATTTTTTTTAATAAATTCGATCAAATTCCGACTCAGATCGATTTCTTTTTGTATAACCTCATCCAACCTGGTTGAGGCCTTATTTTTTTCGAGCTTGGTTTCCTCATGATCACTTATCATAGGTTAGATCCTATGAATTTTGACTTCTGCGGAGGAGGCTGCGCCTGGAGGCGGTATGGGATCAGACTGCAAAGCTGCGGGTGCGCTGGGAAGCGCGGCTTGTTTAAGTAAAGCGATACACTTGTTGCCTTTTGCTATATCTAAAGGCGTTTTTTTCAAATTATTTGTTAGTGTAACACTAGCTCTGAATTCAAGCAAAAGCAAAACGATGTTTGCACTTCCTCTACTCGCAGCCCAATGCAATGCTGTATTAAGAAACGTTGTTGTAACAGCATTGACATCTGCACCAGCCAATAAGAGTTTTCTTACCATAGTGAAGCTCTCTTCATCCGAGAAAATGTCTGCAATGGCAGTGATTAACAGCGGTGACTTTGAATTTGCAAAATTAACGAAGGCTTTAACATCCGCTTTTTTAGCAATTAATAAATCCATCATATCAAAATCTTTATTGAGCATGGCTATATACAAGAGAGTCGAATTTGCTTGATCGCGTAGCTCTAGATTGAATTGATGTTCAGCGAGTAATAATTCTCTCACTTTTTTAATATCACGTGATTTAACTGCAGCAAGTAATTGTGCATTTTGTTCTGCTGTCGCTGTTGGTTTTATTCCATTTCCACCAAATAGACTCAGCGTTTTATCCGTACTATCACGAGAAACAGCCAATGTCTCCCTTAGAGTTTGTTGTTCAATCGCTCGTAAATTTTTTAAATGTTCCGCTGATTCTTTAATTTTCTTATTTAAAGACATCCACATTCCCAAGTATTTAGAGAGTATCACTGTAGGAAGAGTAACCTGTTTTTGAAAAATTATTCGTAATGAATTAACTTCTTGACGTGCGTTTTGAATATCAGTTGCCATTTCATCAGTCAATCGTTCCATATCCTTGCAAATTTGCAGTGGATCATCTTGTACATTATTAAGCATATTCGCAGGATTAAACTGTTGAGTACGTTCGGTGAGAGATGTTTTTAATTGATCCTGTGTGGTTGTGTGCATTCCAAGAGTGGCTCTTTTCCTTTGCTTGATGCCACTATTTGCGTCTTTCAATAGTAGAGCATGATTTCTAATATAATTTCCGAGAATTCTTTTACCTATAAACAAAGTCGCTTGGTTCATTGTACTCGTCGCTATATGTTGTGCATTGGATTTATTTTGATTCAACAAAACTTCTTGCTCAACGGGAATTCTCCCAGGCCTGACGTCATCTTTTTTTTCTTCGAGACGCAGTTGTTCTATGAGTTGACTCTGGGCTTTCAGTTGGCCTAATAGAGTACGTATTTGCTGAAACATATCACGCTTTTGAATATCTACCGCTAAGGTAAGTCCTGCAATTTTTGCATTACACACTGGACATGCGCAGTCTGCTTCTTTTTTATTTATCCAATCGTTAATCTCCTTTTGTTCAAACGTATGCCCACAGGGAGTCGTTGCAGGATTTTGAATTTCTTCAATAGAAATTGGACATCGTGGTATTCCGGTGCCGCTGAGCATATTTAAACTCCTCATTTTGCATGCGTATATAATAAAGCTAATTATTGTTGTGTTGTATGAATATGGTCACAGTAACAGGCAATACTTAATGAAATCTTAACGACCCTGATTGACGTCTTTTCGTGCCCACTTTCGCGAAAATGATATTCAAGCAGCTTAGCCGCTTATTTTTGGAAGTTCTTTTTTTCTGCGGGTGCTGCAGGTGTCGGTCTTTTCGCATCGCTCAGTCTTAACGGACGCCAAAATTTATGCATACAAGCTTCAGCATGTTTTCGCTGCCATCGTTCTGTATGAATGGATTGATTATATTTATCACCAACAAAATAGCCAGCACCCGGATCTGTTAATTCAATTTTTGAAAAAATAGTTGAAATGAGTTTAATTTCTTCTGCCGTATAAGTGGCTAACATTTGTTTTTTGGAAAAAATCTGTTGCGTCCATGCATCAACAAATAGCGTATCATCATTCCAACTTGAAAAGTTTTGCAAGCAAGTTGTTTTATCTCGATTTAGAATCAACCAAGTATGATCTTCCTTGTCAAGCTGAACTCTTTCTATCGAAATTGGTTTCTCAATTTTTATCTTATTTTCTGTAACGGGGTATTCTAAAAATAAATAAAAAGCAAATGCAGATAATTCCGAACACTGACCTACACCAAACTTTAAACCTTTGACTGCATTAAATTCGGCCCATTCTCCTGTGTTTCTCATTTTTAGAATATTTTTAGGAAAAGACCTCACTTCCTGTAGTAAATGATCGTACGATTTTTCTTTCTCAAAAGTGGGAAGGGATAGTAAATCACTTCCTGTTTTTTTCAAATCAACACCGGAAACATGCAAATCTTTTACTAAAGCTCTTCCTCTCTGGGTGCCTGCTCGACGCCTAACTAATTCAAGAAAAATTTGACGAGAAATACTGTAGGGTTGGTCTGGTAAATTATTGATGTGTGGAATGGCTTCTTTGGTTTTTCTTAGGATTTCATAGGCTAAATGAACCAGTGGAGAATCATCTTCTGAAATCGGTACTGATTGTGGTTCAGCAACTCGTCCTTGAGTGATATGTGACATCATGAACTACGTATTCCTTTTAGAATTTTATTTAGCGATATAATGTATGAAATTTTTACGTTACTATAAAGTATTAGATAATCTTTTAACTAGGATGTGTTTATCTGGAGCTCGCATTTAAAATGACAATCATGGAAGTACAACCCGAATTAGAAGTTTTTGCTCGTGTGGTTATTGCATTTTTATTAGGCGCTTTAATTGGCTGGGAACGTGAACGTCATGGAATTTCAGCCGGCATCCGGACTTATGGCAGTATTTCGTTAGGTGCCTGTGTATTCGGCGTTTTATCTTACAGCATTGGCGCAGATCCATCACGCATCGCAGCCCAAGTGGTGACGGGTGTCGGTTTCTTAGGTGGCGGAGTGATCTTTCGACAAGGTGATTATGTGAGCGGCTTAACCACCGCTGCAACATTATGGGCAACCGCCGCGATTGGTCTTGCTGTTTCGTTCGGCATGTATTTAGTTAGTATTCTGACGTCTATCCTGATTTATTTATTGTTATATTTGCCACGTTTGCCTTGGTGGAAAAAAGTGACGGGGAAATATAATTAAACCATAAACGCCCCTCGAGCCACTCGTCATTCCCGTGATAACTAAGCCCTGTCATTCCCGCGAAAGCGGGAATCTCGTAATAAGTAAACAGATTCCCGCTTTCGCGGGAATGACAGGGCTTAGTTATCGTGGGAATGACAACGTTATTTTATTTATTCAACAATTCCTGCAATTCCCCATTTTCAAACATTTCAGCCATAATATCACTGCCGCCGACAAACTCGCCTTTGACATACAGTTGTGGAATGGTGGGCCATTTAGAAAAATCTTTGATGCCCTGACGAAGGTCTGGATCATCTAACACATTCACTGCCGCAAATTTTTCAACACCGCACGATTGTAAAATACTCACTGCACGTGATGAAAATCCGCATTGGGGGAATTGTGCATTGCCTTTCATAAAAAGAATAACGGGGTTTTCTTCTATGAGTTTTTGGATGGTTTCTTGCGTTGACATTTTGATTTCCTCTTTTACTTAAGAATTCCTCCCTTTGAAAAAGGGGGGCTTGCCCCGCACTTGTTGCGGGGTTAGGTGGGATTTAGCGATATTAAAATCCCCCTCAATCCCCCTTTTTCAAAGGGGGAGGTTATTTCACAACATACCTAACTGTAATTTAGCCACATCTGTCATCATGTTACGATTCCAGGGTGGATCAAATACTAATTCAACTTTGACATCGGTGACATCTTGAATCAGACGAATTTTTTGTTCGACTTCAGCAATGAGCACAGGACCCATGCCGCAACCTACAGCAGTCAATGTCATGATAATTTCGACGCTGGCAGAATCGACTTTACATTCATACACCAATCCAAGATCGACAATATTCACGGGAATTTCAGGATCAAAACACGTTTTTAATAACTCCCATACTTTGTCTTCTATGGTGCCTTCTATTTGGTTGATGTCGGGATCATCCATAATAATCATGCCCAACGCATCACCGTCTTTTCCTGCAACGCGGGCAAGATTGCCATTCACATAAACAGTGTAAGCATTACCAAGCGCTTGTGTTATATAAACCAGCGAACCTTGTTGCAACGTAACGGCAACCCCGGATGGGATCAGCTTTGCTTCGCAATCGCGCTGTACTTCAATCGTATCTTGTTTAAACATGGTTTACTCTATTGTAAAACTTTCGCCGCAACCGCAGCGATTTTTTTCATTGGGATTAATAAACACTAACCGTTTTTGTTTCAAACCTGTGTTATCGAGAACGTAATCAACCACCACACCTTTCACAAACACTTCAGAAGTTGGATCCACATACACATGCAATCCATTTTCTAACACAAAATGAATATCCTGGTCTTTTGTGTGATTAATAATTTCTGGCACATACGAATAACCAGAACATCCTGTTTTTTTGATCGATAACCGAAACCCAACTGCGTCAGTTTGTTTGATGAGCATAGTTTTAATATGGGATGCCGCAGCATCGGTTACTGTAATAATTGTCATTTCATATCCTCCGTCGACACGGATTGTGGCTCATTTGCGAGGGCTGCATTTAAAGTATGCCATGCTAATGTCGCGCATTTCACTCGCACAGGAAATTCGCGTACACCGCCTAGCACCGCTAATTTTCCTAATTTGTCAGACGATTGCCCTTCCGTGACCAATTGATGAAACGCAGAAAATATCGCTTCAATTTCTTTGATTGTTTTACCACGTAGCGCTTCTGACATCAGTGACGCTGATGCCATCGAAATCGCACAACCAGCGCCTTCAAATTGAATGTGTTCAACAACGCCATTCACTTGCTGAACGTGCATAATAATTTTGTCGCCGCATAATGGATTATATCCTTGGGCGTGGTGATTCGCTTCCGCCAATGCGCCAAAATTTCGGGGATGGCGTCCATGGTCAATAATGAGTTCTTGATAAAGTTCGCGTAATTCAGCTGACATTTAGGCAAACATCCTCAATACATTGAGAAGACCTGCGGCCAACGCATCCACATCTTCTCGTGAATTATAAATACCAAACGAGGCTCTGATACACGCTGGAATCGCATAACGTTCCATCAAAGGCATCGCACAATGATGGCCTGCACGCACTGCAATTCCTTCATGATCGAGCACCGTACCAATATCGTGCGGATGCACATTGTTCAAAACAAACGAGAACACACCCGTTTTATTTTTTGCGGTACCTATCATGCGTAAATCGGGAATGGCCGCTAATTTTTCCGTCGCATATGTCACTAAATCGTGCTCATGCTTTTTAATTTTTTCCATGCCAATACGATTGAGATAACGTAATGCGGTTGCGAATGCAATAATATCTGCAATGTTCGGCGTACCAGCTTCAAATTTATAAGGCAATTTTTTAAATGTAGATTGATGTAATTGCACCGTTTCAATCATATCACCGCCGCCATGATAAGGCGGCATGCTATCCAACAATGCCGTTTTGCCATATAACACGCCCACACCGGTTGGACCATACGCTTTGTGTGATGAAAATGCATAAAAATCACAATCCAATTCTCTCACATCTACGGGAATATGCGGCAATGCTTGCGCACCATCCACTAAAATAGGCACGTGATGTGCATGCGCGATCTGCGTCATTTCTTTAATCGGATTAATTGTACCTAACACATTGGATATGTGAACCACTGCAACAAGCTGGGTGCGTGGTGTAAATAATGTTTCATATTTTTCAAGATCTAGTTCGCCGACATCTGACACCGGAATCACTTTCAACACAGCGCCCGTCTGTTCAGCCAATAATTGCCAAGGCACAATATTGGAATGATGCTCCATTTCACTAATGATGATTTCATCCCCGGGTTTAAAGCGCGAACGCCCATAACTTTGCGCAACTAAATTAATTGCTTCTGTCGTGCCGCGTACAAAAATAATTTCGTGGAGGTGCTCTGCATGAATAAATTTTTGGACCATGTGCCGCGCGTCTTCAAAGGCTTTTGTTGCACGCACGCTGAGTTCATACACGCCGCGATGAATATTCGCATGATCATGTTGATAATAATGCATCAACGCATCCATCACACATTGTGGTTTTTGGCTGGTTGCTGCGCTATCAAGATAGACGAGCGGCTTACCATGAATCGATTGATTCAGAATAGGAAAATCGTGCTTGTAACTGAATTCATTCATCATGACTTTTCATCCGTTTACGCATGTATTGTCTAATCGCGGTATCGTCCATTTTGTTATAAATTTCTTCGGCAAAAGCACGGGTTAAAATCATATGCGCTTCATTGGCATCAACACCACGTGAGCGCAAATAAAATAACGCTTCATGGTCGAGTTGGCCGATGGTCGCGCCATGCGTGCATTTCACATCATCCGCGTAAATTTCAAGTGCAGGCTTTGTATTGATTTCAGCATCGGATGACAGCAATAAATTGTGATTGGCTTGATGCGCCTGAATCTGTTGCGCTGATGGATGCACATGAACTTTGCCGTTAAATACCGCACGGGATTTTTGGTCTAAAACACCTTTGTACATCATGGTGCTTTTTCCACGCGCGTGTGCATGATCAACGTGTATATGATGATCGATGTGTTGATGATCCCGGTTTGTTTGATATAAGCCATGCAAATAACTTTCCACATCGTGTGCATCTTGCCAAATAGTTAAATCTTCGCGTGCCAATTGCGCGCCGTCTGATAAAAAATAGGTTTTCACACAACTATCTTGCTTTTGCGTAACAAAGACATTCGCAACATGGGTTGCTGTGTGACCTTCTTCTTGAAGCTTGTAATAATCCACACGCGCATTGTTTGCCGCATGAATCTCACTAACAACATTGGTGAAATAATGCTGTGCCGTTTCATTCACATGATGCTCAATGAACGTCGCTTGACTGCCTTCATTTACAATCAGGAGATTGCGCGGACAAGTTAGGTAATTGTGTTGCTGCGTATTTATAAATAATAAATAAATCGGCTGATGTATTTTAATATGCTTAGGAATTTCAACAAACACGCCATTCGTCATCAATGCTGCATTTAATTTAGCAAAAGGAAATCGTTTTCCATCGATTTCGCGCGTTAAATATTCTTTAACACGATTTTCATCGATGTCCAATGCCTGGCTCAATGAACACACTTTTATTTCTTTTGCTAAGGATGCCGTGTGTGATAAAGCTTCTACAAAATGACCGTTTACAAATGTCAAAAACACATCAGTCATTGCTTTGATCTCTGCTAATTTGTTTGCACAAACTAAATCGGTTTGCACGCCCATTTTTGCTGGAATAAGCGCATTTTTTATTTCAGTATATTTCCACTCTTCTTCTTTTTTTGTTGGCAAGCCGCGCGTCAAAAATTGTTTGAATTGTTTGGAACGAAACTCGCAAAGCCATTTTATATGCGCAAAATGCGGGTTTTTTTCAAAACAACTTTCCAAAGGAGATAGGCTGGTCACAACATCATTCATACGGATGTCTCGCTGTTGAGCCAACTGTATCCTTTTTCTTCGATTTCAAGCGCTAATTCCTTGCCGCCCGATTTGATAATTTTTCCAGACATCATGACATGCACCACATCTGGCACAATGTAATTGAGTAACCGTTGATAGTGTGTCACGACAATAAAACTGCGATCGCTATTGCGTAAGCTATTCACGCCTTTAGCCACTGCTTGTAACGCATCCACATCAAGCCCGGAATCTGTTTCATCTAAAATAGCCAATCGCGGCTCAAGCATTAACATTTGCAATACTTCATTTCGTTTTTTCTCACCGCCTGAAAACCCTTCATTGACTGCGCGATTTAAAAATTTCTCGTCCATGCCGACTTCTTTCATTTTTGCTTTCACGACGCTCAAAAAATCTATCGCATCGAGCAGTGGCAATTGACGTTGTTTGCGAATGCTATTCACTGCCGCCTTGAGAAAGTACATGTTATTGACGCCAGGAATTTCGACTGGATATTGAAATGCAAGAAATAAACCAGCTGCTGCGCGCTCTTCAGGTTCCATGCTCAACAAATCGGTGGAATTAAACGTCGCTACACCTTCTGTGATTTGATACGCATCACGTCCAGCTAAAATATTAGCAAACGTACTTTTGCCAGAACCATTCGGTCCCATGATGGCATGCACTTCACCTGGTCGCACCGTCAAATTAACGCCGTGCAAAATTTGTTTTATTTTTTGTTTCTCATCTCGGATCGAGGCATGTAAATTGTTAATGGTTAGCATTGGTCACCTATTATTTATCCCACACTTCCTTCTAAACTCACTTCTAATAATTTTTGTGCTTCAACTGCAAATTCCATCGGCAATTCGTTAAACACTTTTTTACAAAAACCGTTCACGATAATAGACACCGCATCTTCTGCTCGCAAGCCGCGTTGTCTGCAATAAAATAATTGATCATCGCCAATTTTAGATGTAGACGCTTCATGTTCAATGTGCGCCGTTTTATTTTTGGCTTCGATGTAGGGAAACGTGTGAGCACCGCACGTATCACCCAACAACAAAGAATCACACTGTGTATAATTACGCGCATTCGTCGCTGTTGGCATCACACGCACTAAACCGCGATACGTATTTTGCCCATGGCCTGCTGAAATTCCTTTTGAAATAATCGTGCTGCGCGTGTTTTTCCCGATGTGTATCATTTTGGTTCCGGTATCGGCTTGCTGATGATGATTCGTTAATGCGACAGAATAAAATTCGCCAACCGAATAATCACCTTGCAAAATCACGCTTGGGTATTTCCACGTGATTGCAGAACCTGTTTCAATTTGTGTCCACGAAATTTTTGAATGCGCACCACGGCACGCGCCGCGTTTAGTCACAAAATTATAAATTCCGCCTTTGCCATTTTCATCACCAGGATACCAATTTTGCACGGTAGAATATTTTATTTCGGCCTTTTCCAGCGCGATTAATTCAACCACTGCCGCATGCAATTGATTTTCATCACGCATCGGTGCGGTACACCCTTCAAGATAACTGACGTAACTGCCTTCTTCTGCAATAATTAAGGTACGCTCAAATTGTCCCGTGTTGGCCGCATTAATGCGAAAATACGTTGATAACTCCATCGGACAACGCACGCCTTTAGGAATAAAAACAAAAGAACCATCGCTGAATACTGCAGAATTCAGTGCCGCAAAAAAATTATCGCGATAAGGCACCACTGTTCCTAAATATTTTTCGATTAAATCGGGATGCTTTTGTAAGCCTTCCGAAAACGAACAAAAAATCACACCGGCTTCCGCTAATTTTGATTTAAACGTGGTGGCAACAGACACGCTATCAAATACCGCATCCACCGCAACGCCTGCCAAACGACCTTGCTCATGCAAGGGAATGCCGAGTTTTTTGTAGGTTTCTAATAATTTTGGATCGACTTCATCTAAACTTTTCGGCCCATCTTTTTTGGTTTTAGGTGCTGAATAATAGATGATGTTTTGATAATCAATTTCCGCATAATTCACATGCGCCCATTTCGGCGGTGTCAGGGTCAGCCAATGCCGATAGGCTTTAAGACGCCACTGCAACATGAACTCTGGTTCGTTTTTCAACTTGGAAATGCGATGAATGACTTCTTCCGACAAGCCTGGCTCAAATGTATCTGACTCAATCGCCGTCACAAACCCATATTCATAGTTTTTATTAACGACTTGTTTAATATAATGATTTGCCATATTCCAAGGCCAGCCTGTATCGAATCCGAGGGGGGATATATAGTACCTTATTTGGGCTAAAAATGGCAATTAGATCTGTCTTTTTTAAATTTATTATTTCTACCCTTCAAGAGTAACCGATGAGGCTTAGATAAAACTTTTAATAAGCTTCCCTTAAGCTTTAATCTGTATATTATGCAGACTTTAACTATATAATTATGCAAAATAAATACATTTAGAGGGGGCTTATCATGCCGGGCAAGAAAAACACAGAGGGTAGTGAGAAAACAGAAGATGTTATCAATGGCATTCCGGAGATACCGGATAATCAGCTGAGTAATTATCTTGCTTGTGTATTAAGTAATGAACCTTTAGTGAGTCATTATGGTAGTAAACTAGAAGGAAGCTCCGTATTAGTGGGCACATCATGCCTTCGAAGTCTTTTAATCGCCTCTGAACTATCCACGCCCGAGAATTTAACCAAGTTATTTATTATCGATAATAGCAGACAAGTCTATTTCTTTTGGAAAGTGCTTAAGCAAGTAGTTTTAGTTAGCAGCTCAGAAACCCAATCCGAATTTCTCGATAAACTCTTAGACGCACTTAATGGAATCCAAGAACATATCTATGAAAAACCAGAATCTGTTATCAATTATTTCAAACAATTATTTAGTAAATATGGATATGAAGGAATCATGGAACTTCTCGCCACGACTGTTTTAATTAAGCAGGATTGGTCAGATACAAACACCTTCAAAAAACTAAATGATTATTTTACCAATAATGCATTTAAAAATGTTTATGTATATTGTTCGAATATTGTCGGTTATATGACTGACGACCATGGTTCAGCAGTAGGCAATAAAATACTTGAAAACATACAGCTTTTGAAACCTAAGCGTTCCATTCATACAGATTTTGTACCCGCTCGTAAAAAACTTGGTTTGACAGGTGTTAGGACTGCTTTTCGCTCCTTAAGTACCTATGTCTGCGATGATTCAAAACCTGAACATGTATGGCAAAAAATTCATTCATTAAAATCCGTTAAACCGAAGACTGATAATATTAAATCTATGATTGTATTAGCAGCCGCTTTCTTGAGTACACAAACTGATCTCAACACTGTGATGAGATTCACAATCCTATTGGCTTTGATGGTTTATCTATACGAAAAACAGTTTTTACAACTTCAAAGAGATCCCGCAACATCCAAGTGGCCGGCAGAAACGATATCATCTGCAAATTTTTTTAGAAATAAGACCCCTTTACTGAAGGAAGTCAAAGAAAATAAAGAAGTTAAATCAGATTCTTCAGACCTAAACGCTTTCATCGACAAAGATAAAGAGGAATCGCAAAGTAAGATCAGTTGTTCTCAATTGAAGCTTGGTTAAAATACGAATTCTATTCTTCGAGATGCACAGAGTGCCGTCTCGAAGGGTAGCATGACAACCTGGCTTGTTATACCATTGTTCTCTTTTCCAGGAAGGTTGCCAGCATGCACTATAACAAACTCGGTAAAGCGGGTATCAAGCTCAGCGAAATGTCATTTGGCTCATGGATTACTTTCGCCAAGCAGCTCGATGTCAATTCAGTCAAAGAATTCATGCATATTGCGTTTGATCATGGCATTAACTTTTTTGATAACGCAGAAGGTTATGCGCATGGCGAAGCAGAAATTTTGATGGGTAAAGTCATCAAAGATTTTCGTCGTGAAGATTTAGTGATTTCAACCAAAATATTTTGGGGCGGCAATGGACCGAATGATACAGGGCTTTCGCGCAAACGTTTGTTAGAAGGCACGCGCAATTCATTACGTCGTTTGCAGTTGGATTATGTCGATTTGTTATTTTGCCATCGTCCTGATCTCGATACTCCGATTGAAGAAACTGTGTTAGCCATGGATTATTTGATACGTAATGGCTATGCCCTTTATTGGGGAACATCGGAGTGGAGTGTTTCTCAAATTGAAGCTGCTTATCAAATTGCCGAACAATTGAATTGCATTAAACCTTCGATGGAACAGCCAAAATACAACCTATTTTTCCGTGACCATATTGAAATAGATTATTTACCGCTTTTTGAAAAGTATGGCATGGGCACAACAATTTGGAGTCCACTCGCTTCCGGTATTTTATCAGGTAAATATGATCATGGTATTCCGCCTGAAAGTCGTTTAGCGAAAGAAGCATGGCTTATTCCAAATAATTTTCAAGAGCTGACTGCTAAAGTCAAAGAAATCGCTAAAATTGCTGAGGATTTGAGTTGCACGACATCGCAGCTAGCCCTCGCGTGGTGCCTGAAAAATCCGCACGTGAGTTCCGTGATCACAGGCGCTTCGAAAAAAGAACAACTATTAGAAAATTTAGAAGCGATTGAACTTAAATCTGCTCTAACTCCAGAAATCATGGCGAAAATTGATAAAATAACAAAATGACAACCTATTCAAAAATTACATTAAACAATCTTGAGTTAAGCGTTAACTTAGGATGGCCTCAAGGCGAACGAGTGAAACAACAAATCGTGACACTCGATGTCGTTCTTCATTTTTCAAAACCGCCGCTTGCGTGTACAACGGATCAATTAGCAGATACGTATTGTTATCACACGTTGATTAACACGATAAAAAAAAACTTAGAACAGCGACATTTTCGCCTGATAGAACATCTTGGATTTGAACTTTATCAAACGATAAGACAATCACTTTCAAGTGATACGCGAATCCAGTTACGTCTTACTAAAAAACCCGCGATATTAAATTTAACGGATGGAGTAACGTTTTGTTATGGTGATGAATAAAAAAGATTTTAATATTTTCAAGTAACTACGCGCTTTTTCACGACGATTGGCAAACGATTTTTTATATAAGATATATAATAAAACTATCTGTATTTAAGAATAGGTATTATATGCCAACACCAAAAACCAATAATTTACGTGAATATTGGGATGCCGCTCTTAAGTTTTCTGAATTAGAAGTTGAGTGTTTTTTAATAGGTGATACAGGTTTACTCGTATCTCCATCGGCGTTAAATCAGTTACGTCATCTCACAGAATCTCAAATAAAAGCCATCTTGAACGACGAGATAGTCCCTGGTGTGGGCGATATTAATTTAAAATCGGGTCTAAAAAAATTTAGAGAGAAGTTTGAAACTGAGCAAGAGTTTATAAATGAATTAAAAATATTTAAAATTAAACTAAACGATGCATTACATGTTTTCGGCGCCAATAAAACTTGGAATTTGGATCCAAGAATAAATACGAAAGCGGCATTACAAGAAGCAAAAGATCCAGAAAAATTTGATGGCATTATGAGTCGACTCTTTAACGAGTGGCCAAGAGAACACTTTCAAAATCTAGAAGGAATGGAAACAAAATTCTGTGGTTTAATAAAAAATATTGTGAAGGAAGTTGAAGTAAACAAACAAATCGATCCGGAAATTCGCGGCGCCGTAAAATCAGGTCCGGTTGATGCAGCCCAGCTCAATGAACTATTAGAGAGTGCACCTGCTTTAAAGCAAAAAATGCAGTCTTTTTGCACGAATATGGCGCTGCAAGGGTTGCGAAATTTTTGTGGTACTGATGGCATTAGTCCTGATATTCGGGACATGTTCCAATTAAGTGACATTGCTGGAGGTGAGATATCTGAAGACAAACAACTCATCATACTTCGTAAATTTTTGGAAGGTTATGTTGGTTTAATTGCAGAACCCAATAAGCAAAAAATGGAACAAGAGTTTGATCCGGATAAAGATAAACAAGAAATCGCGATATTAGACTCAGGTTTTGTTTCTAGTGAAATTAACCAATATTTAAAAGGCGACATATTAAAACAACAATTACCTTATTTACTCAGCCTAATCAAATTTGAAAAACAACTGGAATTAAGCAAACAACAACTAGGCGAAAATAATCCTGTTTATAAATCCAGTCAGCAATTATTAGATCAATGCCATAAAGAATGCCGTCTGCTCTTAGAAGACCCTAAAAATAATAAAGCACATTTGGATGAATTAAAAAAAGTGATGGATTCTGGGGCACGTATCCTCAAAGATCCTCAGAGTGCAAAAAAAGTCGATAAAGTAGATCAATTCGTCGAAACCGCCGCTCACGTTAAAAAGCACGAAATAAAAGCCAAATGTTATCAGTTCGCCTCAAGCGTATGTGGGTTGATGGGGAAAAAAGAAAAACAAGTAAAATACACCCAGAAAGCGAGAGATTCACTTCATGGTATTCAAATTTATCATGGACAGTTATTCTCTGATTCAGCTAATAAAAAACAGCCAGCCGTAAAAGCTGTTGAACAAACCCGTTCAATGAAAGAAAAAATACAAAATACGCTCAGACGTTTTCGTTAAAAAAACATCTCAGTTCTGATTACTCAATTATGTTAAGATCGCCTAAAAATAATAGTTTGAGAGTCTTATCATGGTTATTTTAGGTCTAGGTTCAAATCTTGCTGATCGATTAGGAAATCTACGTTCGGCATTGGCTTATATCAAACAAATTCCCCAATTTTCTATAGAACAAATTTCACCTGTTTATATCTCTGATGCATTAATTCCTGAAAATGCGCCTGTTTCATGGGACAGGCCTCATTTAAATTTAGCGCTTCGTTGTAGCACTACTCTCGCACCTCATGAACTATTACGTCATGTCAAAGAAATCGAAAAAAAAGTAGGGCGCACACCTGAAAAAACATGGGGGCCGCGCATTATTGATATTGATTTGTTGGCATGGGATGACTTGATGCTCTATGACGATAAATTACATATTCCTCATGAACATCTCATTGATCGGCCATTTGCACTTTGGCCGTTAGCGGATGTTGCACCGTTTTGGATTTATCCAGGACAAGACAAAACGGCGGCGGAATTAAGTGAGCGTTGGGGTTCGCGCTTCACAGGTGAAGCACCTTTGCATGCTCGACAAATTTCACAACGAATTGATACGCCGCAATTGGTCGGCATTTTGAATGTCACGCCGGATTCATTTTCAGATGGCGGAAAATTTCTTGATCCAGAACACGCGGTAGAACAAGTCAAACATTTAGTTTTACAAGGTGCGGAAATAATTGATATCGGTGCTGAAGCGACGAATCCGAGAGCCTCTGCCATTTCATCAGAACAAGAGTGGCGACGATTGGAGCCTGTGTTGTCTGTACTACTTCAAGAAATTTCAGCTATGGAAATTTCGCCTAAGATCAGTATCGATACTCGTCATGCAGACGTTGCAAAGAAAGCATTAGATTTAGGCGCACATTGGATAAACGATGTCAGCGGATTTGATGATGTGAAGATGAGAGAATGTGTCGCGGAACATTTCTGCGATGTGATTGTTATGCATCATCTTGGAATTCCTGTCGATAAAAAAATAATATTACCGCGCGATAAAAATCCGGTTGATTTGGTTTTGGATTGGGCCGCGACCCGTATCAATGAAATCGTACAGTTTGGAATTGCACATGAGCGTATTATTTTCGATGTGGGAATTGGTTTTGGAAAAAATGCGGAGCAATCACTGATGCTCTTGAAAAACATCGATGCATTTCGACAACTTGGCACGCGTTTGTTAGTGGGTCATTCACGTAAATTATTTTTAGGACAATTTACAGATAAACCATTTGCTGAACGTGATATTGAAACAACAATATCCTCGCTATTTTTAGCCACAAAAAACATCGAGTATTTACGTGTACACAATGTTGAAATGCATGCGCGGGCGTTTAAGGTGAACAAAGTTTTATAAAGAATTTATTAATTCCAAACTGCATATTTATAATTTAAAGTGATATTTTTATCTTTAGTCAGTAACAGTGTGTTAGATATCTGCGCTGTAGCTACGATCAAACGATCGAATGGATCGCGTGTCCAGCTCAATGTAAGTGCTGTTTCAACAATTTTCTGAAAAGGTTCCTGTGATATTTCTAATGAAATTTTATTCACCAGTTCATTCAGGATCACTTCACTTTTACGTGTGATTCGTTTAATTTCAAATAAATATTGCAGTTCTAAACAGACTATAGGGGAAATAATCAAATCATTTTCCTCAATTTGCTGTTTGGCAAAATCGGACAGTTGATCTAATAAACCCTCATACAACCATAAAATAACGTGTGTATCTAAATAAATCACAAATTATCATCCTTCCATTCTTGAGACCAATCTAGATGAATAAAATCATCAGGATTTCCTACCATAGTGCCGGGATGTGCTTTTAAATGAGAGAGTTTTGATTTTTTTTCAACCGGTATAATTTTGACTTGTTTCCCATTTCTTTCAATCACAACAGGTATGCCTGATTGAATAACTTGATCAACAATCTTGTATAAATCAGCTCGAAGCTTGGTTAAGGAAATTGGCATAGATCACCTTTGTTTAGGTACGTATCTATTATAGCATAGGTACGTACTTTATTCATAGGATTTCTTATACGTCTTTAGATGCTTCCGCCACCGTATGAAATGACCCAAATACAACAATTCGATCTCCCGTCTTAGATGCACTCATCGCTGAATGATAAGCTTCTTTAATCGTAGGATAAGAATGAATTTGATCTATTTTTACAGTACGAAAACAATATTCCAAAACAGCTAACGACGAACCGCGATCGCAAGATAAAGGTGCGATATACCACTCGTCAATGGAATCTCGCATAACATGCAAGGTTGCAATAATATCTTTATCCGCAAGCATAGAAAAAACAGCGCGTGTTTTGCCGAGTGTGGAATGCTGTTTTAAATAATCCGCAAGAAATAGAGCAGCGGCTGGGTTATGAGATACATCCGCAATGTGAGTCACATCACCGGGTGTGACTTGAATTCGGCCTGGTAAATCCACTTTTTTTAAACCTGCATCGATGGCGTTACGATCAACGGGTAAGATCGGTTGCATTAATTCAATCGCCATCAACACGGAAGACATATTTTGCATTGCAAGACGCGATAGAGGTAAATTTTCTAAACGTTGTTTTTCACTCCACCAGACCCAGCTTGAATCTTGTTTTTCAAAACCAAACTGCTCATTTTGACAAAATAACGGAACAGAATGATCTTTCGCATGCGTTAATAACGAAACAGGCGGATCAAAATCACCGCAAATAGCGGGTTTGCCTGAACGAAATATACCTGCTTTCTCAAACCCGATTTTTTCTCGTGTGTCGCCTAACCTATCGGCATGATCAATTGCAATGCTTGTCACAATCGCAACATCTGCATTGATGATATTCACTGCATCCAAACGACCGCCTAATCCAACTTCAAGAATGCCTACGTCTATCTGCTTTTTTTGAAAAATATCTAAAGCCGCGAGTGTATTAAATTCGAATTGAGTTAATGTGATTTGACCTCGCGCTTCTTCAATACGTTGAAATGCGTGGATGAAATCCTCATCTTCACATGCGCTCCCTTGAATACAGACCACTTCATTAAATCGATACAAATAGGGCGAAGTAAAAGCCCCTACACGATAACCACTGGCCAAATAGATTGCTTCAAGACCCGCAACTGTCGAACCTTTACCATTTGTACCGCCAACAATCACGATTTTGCAGGTTGGATTTAACAAACCTAACGTTCTAGCCACGCTTTTTACACGCTCTAAATTGAGGTCGATTTCTATTCTGTGCTGATGCCTTATTTGTTCTAACCATGTATCTAATCTACTTAATTGCATATTATTTATTCCAAATAACCTGTCTATAACCTATCTGTTAACTACTGTATTCGCTGTGCAGAACCTGGTGAGAACCACTACCCCCCTAGTTTATCCCAAAAGACTCCCAGCAAGCACACAGGTCATCAAAAAGTAATCCACAGACTAATACACTTGTAACTTGATGAATATATTAAGGATATAAGCTTTCTCCACAGAATTTCCCTTGCGTTATAAAAAGAAAAACTAAAAAAGGAATATATATAAAAGAGCTATTTTGATAAAACAAAAAAATTTCAACGAAAGACAACAAGGGGTAAACAATGGCATTTCGCAAACACACAGAGAAACATGACTTGATCGCTGAAGGAGTGACTCTGTTACAGCAAGCAGGGATTGATAAACCAGAAAACAAAACAGAGTTGGAAAAATATCCAGAACATGTTGAGGGAATTGTTTCTATACTTCGTGAACTAGCTAACTGGTGGGTACTTGATATAAAAGAACTCATTACACAACGCAATTTTGAAACGTTTATTCTCCATAGAGAATTTTCTGCAAAAATATTACAAGAACTTCAACTAAAACTTGCTGAATTTAGCCAGAAAATTCTTAGTAATCCGATTGATTATCTAGATCATCCAGAAAAATATAAAAACATACTTGATCAAATTATGGTAAGTAGCTACGTTAATTATGAAATAACTGCTTTTTTAACGAACTCTTATCAACAACAAGCAAGTGCATTACAACGCTATGGATTATTAGCAACGACCGCATCAGCTACTTCAAGTAGACCCACTTTGTCTCAAAACGACTTTATAGCCGCTTTACGAAAAAAACATAGCTTGCTAGAAGAAGCAATACTCGTACCAGCTCAACAAACATTATCCAACATAGACCAAGATATTGTTAAAATGACCCGCGATGTTATAAAACAGTTTTTTTTAGAAGAAAAAAAGGAAACCCCACTTTCTCAAATAGAGGTCAGAGCCAAACGATTGAGAGCAACCCAGGCAACTCCCCAACAACAACGAGTTCCGTTGCCACAGATCGTTTTAGACGTCATCGCGTTGGTAAAACAGGTTGAGGGAGAAAGAGCGCTTCCCAATAACAATTCTCATGGTGGTACTGTAAGGAAATTTAGAAGGTAACGTTCATTCTCGCGAAAGCGGGAACCTGTTAACATTTGTTTACATTCGACAGATTCCCGCTTTTCTGAAATGACGTTCTTACTCGTTGACAAATTTTAAAATGATCCCTATCATTACCTCCCTCATTTTGAATAGTTATGATGGATACGAGCAGTTATGAAAAGAACATTCCAACCAAGCGTTATACCGCGTAAAAGAAAGCATGGTTTTCGTGCACGTATGGCAACAATGGACGGTCGCAAAGTTTTAAGCAGACGCCGTGCAAAAGGCCGTAAGCGATTGATTCCATAAGAAAAAATACGTTTGAAAAAAGATTTGAGTTTTCCTCGTAGTCATAGACTCGTAACAAAAGCTGAATTCAAGCATGTTTTTGATGAGCCTCTTAAGGTGAATCAAAAACACTTGACGGTTCTGTACAGACCCAATCACAAGACCTATGCAAGAATAGGGCTTATCATTGGAAAACGTTATGTAAGTAGTGCTGTTGCCAGGAATCGCATCAGACGAATTCTAAGAGACAGCTTTCGTCTTCATCAAGACAAGCTGGTCGGGTGGGATATCGTCGTTATTGCACGTCAACAATGCGATACCCTGAGCAACGAGAAAATCCGAAAAGGTATAGACGATCTGTGGGTAAAGTTGACTGCGTACTATCAAAACCGCTCATCCTCTTAATACGGGCATATCAATACGTTTTGAGCCCGCTAGTAGGTCACGGGTGTCGTTTCTATCCTTCTTGTTCATCGTATGCCATTGAAGCCATTCAACGACGTGGTTGGCTTCACGGGTCGTATTTAACTTTAAAAAGAATCCTGCGCTGTCATCCCTATTCGTGCGGCGGCCATGATCCAGTTCCGGAATCAAAGTAAAATGCCAACAAATATGATTGATTATTTAAGAATTGCGCTTTATGCGACATTGATTATTATTCTTCTCGCCCTGTTTCAAGCATGGGATAAAGAACACCCTAAAGTCATTGCCACCGCGTCTGTGGAAACATCCGCGACCAATAATTACGTTCCGCAAGTTGCAGAGTCAACACAGTCTGCAAACTCGTCTGCTGCGATAGCGATAGCGCCATCGGCAACACAAACTGCATCTGTTGCAACCGCACCTAACATTATTCATGTCACAACCGATGTGATTAAAGCGGATATTAATCCTTTGGGCGGTAATATTATTCAGGTACAGCTGCTTAAATATCCAGAAGAACGGAATTCAAGTACGCCATTTGTATTGATGAATGATTCGCCAAGCACGCGTTATATTGCACAAAGTGGTTTATTAGGAGCGAATGGTCCTGATACATCCAAAGGCCAAGCTACCTATACTACAGATCAAACAGAATACACGCTGGCAAATGGCCAAAAAGAATTACAAGTCAAACTGCACTGGCAAAATCAAGATGGTCTTGTAGTAACGAAAATTTTTACCTTCCATCCAAATGAATATGAAATTGGTGTGAATTACCTGGTTTCGAACCAATCCAAACAACCTTGGGCAGGTAGTCTGTATCTGCAATTAATGCGCAAGAATGCACCTCCTGCCGATAAGCACGGGTTTGTTAATTTTGCGACGTTTTTTGGTGCAGCTATTTCAAGTCCAGAAAAGCCATTTGAAAAAATTAGTTTCAAAAAAATGGACAGCAACAATCTTAACCAAACGATCACCGGCGGCTGGGCTGCAATGATTCAGCATTATTTTGTCAGCGCTTGGATTCCTGATAAAAGTGTAACATCACAGTATTTTACGCATGTCACTGAAGATGGTTTATACACGGTTGGGATGATTGGTCCTAAAGTTGAAGTTAAACCCGGCGAACAAATCGGTACTACTTCAAAATTTTATGCAGGTCCCGCAGTTGCAGACAATTTAGAAAAAGCGGCTCCCGGTTTGCAATTAACCATTGATTACGGTTGGTTATGGATCATCTCTGCTGCTATTTTCTGGATGATGCAAAAAATTCATAGTTTGATCGGTAACTGGGGTTGGTCCATTGTGATCGTGACGTTATTGATCAAGCTCATGTTTTATCATTTATCAGCTAAGAGTTATCGCTCCATGAGCGGTTTAAAGAAATTGCAGCCGCGTATTAATTCGCTTAAAGAACGTTTTGGTGATGATAAACAGAAATTCACTCAAGCAACGCTCGAGCTTTATCGAAAAGAAAAAGTGAATCCTATGAGCGGCTGCTTGCCGATTTTGATTCAAATTCCCGTCTTTATCGCGCTTTACTGGGTACTGATTGAAAGTGTGCAATTGCGTCAAGCGCCATTTATGTTCTGGATCCAGGATCTTTCTACGTATGATCCTTATTACATTTTACCGGTAATGATGGGTCTATCGATGTTTTTACAACAACGCTTAAATCCGCCGCCACCAGATCCCATGCAAGCTAAGTTGATGATGTTGATGCCGGTTGTATTTACGATATTATTTGCTAAATTCCCAGCGGGATTGATGTTGTACTGGTTTGTGAATAACACGCTGTCATTTTTGCAACAATGGTACATTATGCGTAGTATGGAAAAAGCGTCGAATTCCAAAAAATCAAAATGAAAAAGTTGACTGACACAATCGTAGCGGCGGCTACTCCGCCTGGACGTGGCGGCGTTGCGATTGTGCGAATCTCGGGTGATCTCGTTCATCGAGTAGCCACTGAACTGTTAAAAAAAATCCCTCAGCCGCGTTATGCTACCTATTCTCATTTTCTTGATCAATCAGGACAGGCCATTGATGAAGGAATCGCGCTTTTTTTCCCTGGACCAAAATCATTTACAGGCGAAGATGTTCTTGAATTACATGGTCACGGCGGTCCTGCTGTTGTCGATTGTTTGATTCAACGGATTTTGTCATTGGGCGTACGCTTAGCAAGACCTGGTGAATTTTCTGAACGCGCATTTTTGAATGATAAAATGGATCTCGCACAAGCAGAAGCGATTGCGGATTTAATTGATGCAGCATCAGAACAAGCTGCGCGTAATGCAGTGCGATCATTGCAAGGTGAATTCTCAAAAAAAATTCGCGCACTGGTCGAGGCACTCATTAATTTACGCATGTATGTTGAAGCGGCGATTGATTTTGTTGAAGAAGAAATTGATTTTTTAAGTGGGGATCAAGTTTCCAATCAACTCATTCACATTATTGGTGAGCTTGAATTAATTCAAGCGGCAGCGTCACAAGGTAGTTTACTCCGTGATGGCATAACAGCTGTGATTGCAGGGCAACCCAATGTAGGTAAATCGAGTTTATTGAATCAATTGAGCGGAAAAGAAAGCGCGATTGTGACGGATATTCCTGGAACAACACGTGATCTTTTGCGTGAATATATTTTGATTGATGGCATGCCCATGCATGTGATTGATACGGCGGGATTACGTGAAAGTGATGATCGTGTTGAGCAAGAAGGTATTCGTCGTGCGCATGAAGAAATGAAACGCGCGGATATCGTGATTCTTGTGACGGATGCTTTGCGACATGATGAAGTGTTTATTTCTCATTATCTCAATCAGATTCCTGAACATGCTGCGGTTATTATTGTCAGAAATAAAATTGATTTGACTAATGAGTCTCCTAATATTACTCACCGTTCTGTACAGTGTCATCCCCGCGAAGGCGGGGATCCATCTATCCTTAAAGATGTCGTTCCTGGATTAATAGATTCCCGCCTTCGCGGGAATGACAGTGTGGGCGGGAATGACAAGATAGGTATCATTTCTCTTTCTGCCAAAACCAACGCCGGTATTGATTTATTAAAAAATTACATTAAAACTTGTGTTGGATTTAATGCAAACATTGAAGGCCAATTTTCAGCGCGCAGACGACATTTAGATGCATTAGCGCGAGCTAAAAATTTGTTACGGAATGGTCAAACACAACTAACGGAACATCGAGCGGGCGATTTATTGGCGGAAGATTTGCGATTAGCGCAAAATGCATTGAATGAGATTACGGGCGAATTCGGTTCGGATGATTTGTTAGGCCGAATTTTTGGCAGCTTTTGTATTGGAAAATAAGGCAATGACAAAAACAGATACCATTAATCAGTTGATGTTAGACAGCGAATTAACCATTACTCCATTACGTAAAGATGTGCTTGATATCTTTTTAGCCGCAAAAAAACCGTTAAGTGCTTATGATGTGTTGCGAAAATTAAAAAAGAAACGTCCAAACGCACAACCACCCACAGCGTATCGTGTGATTGATTATTTTGTAGAGAAAAAAATTATTCACCGTGTAGAAACAGAAAACAAATATGTGTGTTGTTCACAATTAAGTAATTTCAAATCACCTAATCACGGCGTGCTGTTTCTGTGTCATCGTTGTAATAACTCATTCGAATTTATGGATGAGGAATTTTTGCGGGCGTTAAAAAGTTTTTCTAAAAAGCATAAGCTCGCTGTGAATGAATCGTTAGTTGAACTTAAAGGAATTTGTTGGAATTGTAGGGTGGATTAGCCCCGCAACAAGTGCGGGGCTAATCCCATACGCGTCAAGCTAAGAAATTAAACTTGATAATAACTTATTGAAAAAAGATAAAAAATTGATAGAGTTCCTCAAAATTTTCTTGACGGAAAAATGGAACAAAGGAACTCTATGCAAGAACGGAATCTATCAAAAATTTGTAACTCTGTCATACAGTTTTTCGGATCAACCTCAACGCAGTTAGCTAAATCAATAAAATTTGTTCAGCGCAAATCTAAATTAACTGCTAAAGCATTTACTGAATCACTGATAATCGGAAGTTTATCTAAGAATGATCCTAGTTTAGAGAGCATG
>Ga0207068_1083_pt1 | contig 26474 bp, 29 predicted proteins | sample Alteio_BWMinCont_23_FD_153475 | JGI IMG/M metagenome (GOLD analysis project Ga0207068, IMG submission 153475) | Enriched cells from forest soil in Barre Woods Harvard Forest LTER site, Petersham, Massachusetts, United States -... | ecosystem: Environmental > Terrestrial > Soil > Temperate forest >... | reverse complement strand
TTATTTTAAAAAATGCCGTCAGTTTAAACTGAAGAGATTTGTACCATGCTAGGGCGTGTTGTTTTAAGCGTTAGTGACTATGAAAAGGCTAAGGCATTTTATCTAAAAGCGTTAGCCCAGATTGGCTATGAATTAGTCATGGAATTTCATGATAATGTTGCGGGAATAGGTATGGTAGAAAGCCGTATTTCATCATTCATGGGGGAGGAAAACAGTTATGGTGCATTTGTGCTTGACCCCAATAGCACTCAATAGATAATCAAACTATTGCAAAATTTATAAAACACTATAAAACAGCGCCACTTGGCATGAGCAGCGAATCTGGTTTTCGTATCTCCATTGCTGGCGCTCAAGAAAAAACAGCCCTTTTGTGGCATCAAGATAAATGGTATTTACCAACAGGCGTAACACCGACAAGTCATATTATTAAATTACCCATCGGTACTATAAAGCATTCAGGCATCGACTTATCTGACAGTGTCGAGAATGAATGGCTATGCCTTCAAATTTTATCTGGTTTTTAACTTACCTGTTAATCAAGAACGAATAACTCAATTTGACGACGTAAAAACATTAGGGCGTGTCCTCATTCTGAGATAGCGATTTTGCATTAAGGTTGTAAAATCTCCGTTGCGAATAAACGGAGAAAGGAAATGGCACGACAAGTTATCACGGATGCAATATGGAGCGAGTTAGAAGCAACACTTCGGAAATATGGTTGTCATCGCTGGAAAAATGACAGAAATATTATGGAAGCGATTCTCTGGAAGCTAAGGACAGGTGCGCCTTGGCGAGATGTTCCCAAAGAATTTTGTGCGTGGAAAACAGCGTATAATCGATTTAATCGTTGGTCTGCAAAAGGATTGTGGAAGAATTTTTTTTTAGCTTACGAAATGAAATTGATACGGAATGGGTATTCACCGATGGAAGCTACGTACGCGCTCATCAACATGCAAGTGGAGCTAGGCGTGGTGAAGAAAGAGCAATTGGACGTTCTTGTGGAGGGCTCACTAGCAAAATCCATTTATGCACCGATGCGCATGGAAATCCGATCGATTTTGAAGTCACTGGAGGTGAAGTCCACGATAGTCAAGTTGCACCGGAGTTAATTTAGAAAATAGAAGAAGCAGATTATTGGATTGCAGACAAAGGCTATGATTCTGACAAGATTCGTGAATGCGCACGAAAAAAAGGAATGAAACCAATAATCCCTCGACGTTCCAATAGTCATAAAACCAATCCAGAATTCGATAAGCATTTATATAAAATTAGACATTTAGTTGAGAATTTATTTGCAAAGCTGAAGCATTTTCGCAGCATTGCTACTCGGTATGAAAAATTGGCTAGGAATTTTAAGGCTATGGTTTTTATTGCCTACGCCTTTATTTGGCTTAAGCTGAAATGAGGACAGGCCCTAATTACGAATATAAACGCCTGACGTTTAATCCGGATTTTGAGTTTATGCGGGATCGGATCGGGGCATTTGTAAATCATGTTCAAAGCTGAAAATTCATTGATTTTCCTTGACGAGCACTGAATTTTCGTTGAAAATCCAGTTTATGAGCTATATATCTAGAAATATTGCCGCTAACTTAAACCAAGCTCTCAATCGAGGGAAAAGCATTTTATTGCTAGGAGCGAGGCAAACTGGCAAAACCACATTGGTTAATCAGCAAATTAAACCTGAAATTTCTTATTCATTTGCACGCGCCGCTACAAGGCAACGCTACGAACAAAATCCTGCTTTATTGGAAAAAGAATTAGAAGAACAAATCACACAATATTCTAAGCCGCCTATTGTATTTATTGATGAAGTTCAAAAAATTCCAAAGGTGATGGATATTGCGCAATATCTTATTGATCAAAAACTCGCTCAGTTTATTTTAACCGGCTCATCAGCACGTAAACTTAAAACCGGCAAAGATTTAAATTTATTACCGGGAAGAGTCGTCTCGCTCATGATGACGCCCCTTGTATATACTGAACTACCTGAACCAAAACCTTCGCTTGAAAATATTTTATTGTATGGCACCCTTCCTGGGATTGTGCTGGAATCAGATGCAAGCATAAAAGAAATAGATCTTTACAGTTATGTAACTACTTATCTCGAAGAAGAAATTCGCGCAGAAGCTATGGTGCGCAATCTCGGACATTTTTCGAGATTTCTTGAAATTGCAGCAGGTGAATCAGGAAAACAACTTAATTTCAGCCGATTGTCCCAAGATATAGGCATAGCAGGGACTACAATCGCTAATTATTATCAAGTACTTGAAGATTGTCTTATTACTTTAAGAATAGATCCGATAGATCACAGCACTACTAAACGACGCTTGATTAAGTCACCAAAATATTTATTTTTTGATATGGGTGTGCGCCGTGCATGCGCCAATGAAGGCACCAAGCTTTCACAAAAAATATTAGCTGATTTATTTGAACAATTTGTTGGAACGGAACTTATTTATTACAGTCAATTATCCTCACCTGATATAAAGATCAAATACTGGCGAGATTCTGCGGGGCCTGAAATTGATTATGTCATTGACCAAGCACAAACTTACACTCCAATTGAAATCAAATGGACGGATAAGCCTAATTTATCTGATGCCAAACATCTTAAAAAATTTATTGATGAATACAATGTTAAGCAAGCCTATGTTGTTTGTCGTACACCTCATCGGTACAAAATAGCAGAAAATATTTTGGCATTACCATGGCAAGAAATTTCCACAATTCTGGAATCGGCCGAGCAAAAAGCGCTGGGCTCGCAATAACACTATTTTATTTAAGCCCGCTTTGTCATAGATAAAGCAGTTTTAGCAACTGGTTCAGCAACAGGAATTTTATACTCCCACCCCTTTTGTTTAAAGGATGCCAAATAAGATGGCTCATATCCTTCCGGTTCCGCTTTACTTTCATAGGGAGCTTGATAAGGAGGAGGCGGTAATTCTGCTGGAGCTGGAGCTAGAGTTGCAGAAACAGGCACAGCTTTGGGGCAAATCATAACTCATTGATTAATCTGGCGTCCCCAACGAGATTCGAACTCGTGTTACCGCCGTGAAAGGGCGATGTCCTAGGCCTCTAGACGATGGGGACAGCGTGATGAACTGTCATTACTATTTTTGATCTGGAGCTAGCCGGGATCGAACCGGCGACCTCTTGCATGCCATGCAAGCGCTCTCCCAGCTGAGCTATAGCCCCTGCTTGGCTACCACAATAGAGCAGCGATTCTAGGCAGACCATGGCGCTTTGTCAATCTAAAATCTCAATAAAATTTCAATTATTCTTATACTTGTTTTAAAGCTGCATCTAATCGTAACAAAACCCGTTCTCGTCCCAATAAAAATAAGGTGATATCAATCGGTGGTGATATGGTATCCCCTGTCACGGCCACACGCACTGGCTGCGCGATTTTACCGAGTTTCTGCGCCATTTTTTCAGCGGTATCAACAATCACTTGGTGGATGGCTTCTTTATTCCAATCAGCTAAGCCCGACAAACCATTGCGAATTTCCGTGAGCGCGGGCAATACATCCGCTGTTAAATGCTTTACAACCGCGTCCTGATTGTAAACAACCTCTGTCGCATAAAAATAGCGACTTTTTTCCGCCATTTCACGCAGTGTTTTCGCACGCTCACTCTGCGCTTTAATAATGTCAGTTAACGCGGGACCATCTGTCGTATCAATCCCTAATTGCTGCATATGCCATGCTAATTCTTTTGCAACACGCACTGGATCACTGTGCTTAATATAATGCTGATTCAACCATAATAATTTTTCTGTATTAAATGCTGCTGGCGCTCGATTAATATCATGAATCTCGAAATAATCAATCATTTCTGCAAGCGAAAAAACTTCTTGATCGCCGTGCGACCACCCTAGTCTCACCAAATAATTTAATAATGCCTCAGGCAAAAATCCTTGCTCGCGATATTGCATCACACTCACAGCGCCGTGACGCTTTGATAATCGTTTTCCATCACTGCCTAAAATCATTGGCACATGCGCATAAAAAGGCGGTGTTGCACCGAGCGCATACAAAATATTAATTTGTCTGGGTGTATTGTTAATGTGATCATCGCCGCGAATAACGTGCGTAATATTCATATCCCAATCATCAACGACGACAGTGAAATTGTAAGTGGGCGTTCCATCACTACGCGCAATAATTAAATCATCTAATTCTTCATTACTAAAAATCAGTTTCCCGCGAATCAAATCATCAAATTCAACAACACCATCTAATGGATTTTTAAAACGAATGACATATGGGCCTTCAGGTTGATCTTGCCGATTGCGACAAAAACCATCGTAACGCGGCTTTTCTTTATTCTCCATTTGCGTGTTACGCATCGTTTCCAACCGCTCTTTTGAACAATAACAACGATAGGCTTTGCCTTCTTTCACCAGCTGTTCAATGACATCATTATAACGATCAAAGCGCTTGGTTTGATAATACGGACCTTCATCGTAATTGAGCTCCAACCATTCCATCGCATCCAAAATGGCCTGGACTGATTCTGATGTAGAGCGTTCAATATCGGTATCTTCAATCCGTAAAATAAATTTTCCTTTCGTTTTATGCGCATACAGCCAGCAATAAAGCGCTGTGCGAGCACCACCGACATGTAAATAACCTGTTGGACTAGGAGCAAAACGAGTAACGATTGTCATATTATTTTTTCCTGTTATATCGCACGAAGTATATACTTAGCGCGACCATAATTTGCGGTTTTTGGCGCTCGGATATAGGTCAGATTGCTTGCTAAAAATGCGCGCATAGTTATTTCATATACAAGTATTTTTTAACAAGCAAGATGGCCTATAGACGAGATGCTAAAAACCGCAAATTATAGCAGTGCTAAGTATAGATTGACCTTGTGAGAAATGCCAAATAGAATTCGTACACCATTTTAGGGCGATTAGCTCAGCGGGAGAGCACTGCCTTCACACGGCAGGGGCCACTGGTTCGATCCCAGTATCGCCCACCATATAAATATAAACACAACAAGGATGTATCACGCAGATAAAAAAAATAATCACTCGAACTATTATTTATAAAAATTGTTTAGAAAATATGTCATCCTAAGTGAAACGAAGGATGACAAGGAGCTACCAACATGGATCACGTTTTTTTAACTCCCGCGCTCGCTTTTTTAGAAGGATTAGGTTTAATCGTTTCACCGTGTATTTTACCCATCTTACCGCTCATTCTGTCAGGCTCTCTTGAAAAAGGTAACAAACGCCCTTTTGGCATTATCTTGGGATTTATTATCACGTTTGCTCTCTTCACCTTATTTTCGAAAAAACTAGTCGACTATTCAGGCGTCAGTCTGATTCTCGTTAGAAACTTATCATTTGTATTGCTGATATTGTTTGGCATCATCATGCTGTCAACCTATCTAACAGAAAAATTTACATTACTGACACAACGATTGTCGAATGTTGGCAGCACTCGTTTGCAAGGTGGATTTGGCAGCGGAATTTTATTTGGAAGTCTTGTGGGATTGATATGGACTCCGTGTGCGGGTCCCATTCTCGCAACTGTTATTGTTCAAACCGTTTTACAACAAACCACCCTCGGTAGTTTTTTTGTTATTCTATTTTTTGGGATCGGTGCAGGAATACCGATGTTACTCATTGCATTCTTTGGACGACTTATTATCATGCATCTGACTTTCTTCAAGCACCATGCGATGTTAGTACGTAAACTATTAGGCGTGATCATCATCGCCAGTGTGATATGGATGATGTATGGCGAAGGGTCTTTTGCAAGCGTAAGTAAAACCACTGAGCCTACAACGACATCCAGTTTAATTAACGGCATTACACCCTACCCTGCGCCGAGCATAGAAGGCATTACTGCATGGATTAACTCGCCACCGCTTCAACTCAGTGACCTCAAAAACAAAGTCGTTCTCATCGATTTTTGGGCCTATTCTTGCATTAATTGCAATCGCACATTTCCCTATTTAAAAAAATGGTATGCCGATTATCACGATAAAGGATTGGTGATTATTGGTGTGCATGCGCCTGAGTTTGAATTCGAACGCGATGTGAGTAATGTTAAAAGCAGTGCTGAAAAAAATGGTCTCGTGTATCCGATTGCATTAGATAATCAATTCAAAACCTGGCAAAACTATCAAAATCAATATTGGCCTGCGCATTATTTAATTGATAAGCAGGGTAATGTGGTTTATCAGCATTTCGGTGAAGGTGATTATGATATTACAGAATCGAATATTCGATTCTTATTGGGTTTAAATCCATCAACAAAAAATTCAACTGAAGAAGAAGCAAGTTTTTCTATTCAAGAAACACCCGAAACCTATTTAGGCTATGCACGAGCAGATTCTTTCGGAAATACAGAATCGATGTTGCATAACCAACCCAGTGAGTATCATTTTCCAACTGTATTAAATGAAAATAATTGGGCACTTCAAGGAAACTGGAAAATCATGTCTGAGCGAATCGAATCTCAAGGATTCAATTCAGCCATTAAAATTCATTTCAATGCAAAAAAAGTGTTTATCGTCATGGGCAGCGCAACTGGTAAACCGATTCAAGTCAAATTAGCGCTAAACGGCGAATCCGTCGTCAATGGAAAAGGAAAGGATGTGGCGAATAGCATGATCATTGTTTCTCGTCACACGCTTTACAATGCAATCTCACTGAACACACCACAATCCGCTATTCTCGAATTAATCACTAATGACCCGGGACTCGAAATGTATACGTTTACATTTGGCGAGTAAGGGTGTTGATGTTAAAATTGCCAATCTTAAAATAACTCATAAGGTTGGCCTTCATTTATGAAAGGAATTATCTTAGCCGGCGGAACGGGTACACGCTTATACCCTATTACCAAGCATATCAATAAACACTTATTGCCCGTGTACGATAAGCCTATGATTTATTATCCTTTATCTAATTTAATGCTGGCGGGCATTCGTGAAATACTGATTATTACCACACCCAACGATGCATCAACGTATGAGGAATTGCTTGGCGACGGCTCTCATCTCGGCATTCAAATTAGCTATGCAAAACAACCCAAACCCGACGGACTCGCACAGGCACTTATCATTGGCGAGTCATTCATAGGCCAGGATAATGTCTGTTTAATCTTGGGCGATAATATTTTTTATGGCCAAGACCTCATGTCAAAATTAGAAAATGCGGAAAAGAAACTACCAGGTGCTGTGGTATTTGCATACTATGTGGATGAGCCAGAACGTTACGGTGTTGTTGCATTCGATCAACATAAACGTGTCATTGATATCATTGAAAAACCAGCACACCCACCCTCTCACTATGCCGTGACCGGTCTTTATTTTTACGACCAAAACGCAGTGGAATATGCTAAATCATTAAAACCGTCTGCGCGTGGTGAATTAGAAATCACTGACCTCAATCGTATTTATTTACAAAAAGGAAAACTGAGCGTAGAACTGCTTGGACGAGGTTATGCGTGGCTCGACACAGGAACATGCCGCTCATTACTCGATGCGTCCCAATTTGTTGCGCTGCTCGAACAACGCCAAGGATTAAAAATAGCGTGTCCAGAAGAAATAGCCTGGCGTAAAGGATACATTAATTCTTGCCAACTAAGCGAGCTTGCTCATCCATTGAAAAAAAGCGGTTACGGACAATACTTATTAAAAATCATTGATAAACAACATTGGGAACAACATAGCGAAGACGCTTATTTCGGCACTATGGAATTACCCACATGATCTCATCTGTCGATTATCTTATTGTCGGTGGCGGCATTATCGGGTTAACTCTCGCACGCGAATTAGCACAACGAGGTTCGGAAAATATTTTAATTATTGAAAAAGAATCTCAATTGGGTATGCATGCATCAGGCCGCAATAGTGGCGTGTTACACGCGGGAATTTATTATCCCCCAGAAACGTTGAAAGCCCAACTGTGTTTGAAAGGTAATTTATTATTACAAGACTATTGCCGAGAAAAAAAATTGCCGATGGCACACGCAGGCAAAGTGATTATCGCACGCACTGACCATGAAATCCCCATGGTTGAAACGCTTTATCATCGCGCGTTAAAAAATGGTGCGAAAGTCGATTTGATTGATGAAACACAACTCGCAGCGATCGAACCCAATGCACGCACTTGCCAAAAAGCACTCTATTCTCACTATACGACGCTCGTTGATAATAAAAAGATTTTGGCATCACTTCTTGATGATTTAAAAAAATCCGGCAAAGTAACGATTCAATTTGAAACCGCTTTTGTTAAAACAATAGATGATTACACTATTGAAACTACAAAAGGCCGCATTTGTTTCAAACAATTAATCAATGCAGCAGGCGCGTATGCAGACAAAGTTGCACAAGCATTTGGTGTTGGAAAATCTTATTATTTAATTCCTTTCAAAGGTATTTATAAAAAACTGATTAAAGAAAAATCGCATTTAGTGAATGGAAATATTTACCCTGTTCCCGATTTACAAAATCCATTTTTAGGTGTCCATTTCACGCGTAATTTATCAGGTGATGTGTATATTGGTCCAACTGCCATTCCCGCATTCGGCCGAGAAAATTACGGCATTTTGAAAGGAATGGACATGGAAGCCATGAAAATTTTATTTAATCAGGCTCAAATGTTTTTTTCGAATCCAAAGTTTCGTCGTGTTGCAATGGAAGAGCCTAAAAAATATTTCGCATCCTACTTTTACTTTGATGCCAAAAAACTCGTAAAAGAATTACAAAAAGAGTGGCTGGTACCAACTCAAAAAGTGGGTATTCGTCCCCAGTTAATCAACATCCACACTAAAGAATTGATAATGGATTTTTTAATAGAAAAAGAAAATCATACGTTACATATTTTAAATGCCATTTCACCTGCTTTTACGAGCTCCATGTCATTTGCAAAATATGTTATTAGTCATTATTTATGAGGCTTACACTCGCATGCCATTTACGTTTAAAAAATTAGAGATACCTGAAGTCATTTTAATTGAACCCACTGTATTTCCGGATAGCCGTGGTTTTTTTGCTGAAACATATAAAATGCCCGATTTCAAAATGAATGGCATTGATCACACATTTATTCAAGACAATCATTCAAAATCAAAAGCGGGCGTATTAAGAGGATTGCATTTTCAAACCAATCCAAAAGCTCAAGGGAAACTGGTTTGCGTGGTTTCCGGCAGCGTATTCGATGTTGCGATTGATATTCGTAAAAATTCACCGACATTTGGAAAATGGGTTAGCACAGTGTTGAGCGCAAAAAATCATAATATGCTATGGATTCCACCGGGTTTTGCTCATGGTGTATTAGTACTGGAAAATGACACTCAATTGATTTATAAAGTCACCGAACTTTATAGCCCGGAGCATGACCGTTGCATTCGTTGGGATGATCCCACTATTGCGGTTAAATGGCCAATGAGTAACCCCGATCTTTCTGAAAAAGATTTGAAAGCACCTTTATTAAACGACGTTGATAATAATTTTATATACGAGAGGTAATAATGAAAACAGTATTAGTGACGGGTGCGGGTGGTTACATTGGCAGCGTGTTAACGCCTAAATTATTAGAACAAGGTTATCGTGTTAAAGCAGTTGATCGATTTTTCTTTGGCAAAGATAAATTAACCACACACCCTCATTTAGAATTGATACAAGAAGATTCACGCAAACTGTCTAAAACTCATTTTTCGGGTGTAGATTTTGTAATTGATCTTGTGGCTGTTTCAAATGATCCGAGTGGTGAATTATTTGAACGTGCAACATGGCAAATTAATCATGAATCTCGTGCAAATACCGCTAAATTCGCAAAAGAAATGAATGTAAAACGCTACATCTTACCGTCAAGCTGCAGTATTTATGGATTTCAAGATAATATCGTTGATGAAACATCCGAAACAAATCCATTGACTGTGTATGCGAAAGCAAATGAAAAAGCAGAACACGATGTCCTTCGATTAGCAGATGATCAGTTTACTGTAACCATCCTTCGTCAAGCAACGGTGTTTGGGGCGAGCCCACGTATGCGTTTTGATTTAGCTATTAATGGCATGGTGTATGGCGCATGGAAAAATAAAACATTGCCATTAATGCGCGATGGCAAACAATATCGCCCGATGGTGCATGTGCAAGACACGACGGATGTCATGATTTTATTACTCACAGAAGATCAAAATAAAATTAATCATCAAATCTTTAATGTAGGCGGCAACGAAAATAATTATCAATTGGGTCCATTAGGACAGCTTGTGGCCGACGAAGTTTCAAAGCAATTAAACACGCCTGTGAATATAGAATGGTATGGCGATGTGGATCATCGCAGTTACAAAGTCAGTTTTGACAAAATTGAACGTGTGTTGCAATGGAAACCGCAATGGGATGCAAAACGCGGCGCGAAAGAAATTGTTGAAAAGCTAAGTCACGGCGAACTCGAAAAATCAACACAAACCATTACATTAGATTGGTATAAAGAACTCGAGAAATGGCGCAAGATTATTGAACAAGTTGAGTTATATGGCGGGATATTAGATATTTAATAAACTCTTGTCGTTAGCTGCAACTATATAAATTGACCTAACTTGACAAGCTTTCCCCTATGTGCAATTATTGCTTCATTTTGATCAAAATGAAGCATGGTTTGGTTAATGATTGATCAATTAAAATAGTCTAATGACTTTATTTCTGAGAATAAATAATGCGTACACTGTCAAAGCAAGCTTTTTTCTGCTTTTGCTTTTCATGCTTTCTTGTGCTTGTAATTTGGCGGCCTGTCTTTGAATGGTTTGGTGTTTCGGCATTTTCTGATAACCAAAACAAAACACTCATTCAGCTTCGTTTTAAAGCAGATCAAATAAAAGAAAATAACAATCTATTCCAAACTGCCAATGCTAATCAAGGTATTCGCGTCGAATTAACAAAAACAAAAATTCCTCAAGAAGTTTTAATGTCCATGCTTGCGACAAGCAGCAAGGATAAATTAGCCATCGGCAATATCCTAACTTTAAACATCGGAGCAAAAACAGGATTTTTATCTTTGCAAGTGGATAATGCCGTTACAGTTAAACAATGGCATGATTTAAAAGTGGTAGCTTGGAATCATCACTTAGTCAAAGTTTGGTTAGATGGCGAGCAAGTAATCAATGTCCATAATCCGGCTATCCAGTATAAAATTGAGAACTTTACGACTAACAGAACGTTTCAAGGAACTATAACTGATTTTAATTTAGAGAATCATATTGTCGATTTAACTGATTACAAGTTGATAAAGAAGATCAATAATATTTTAATCGCACTTTTCGCTATTTTATCTTTGATAAGTTTTATATGGATCTCCACAAGATCGATGTCTCGGGAATATAAATTGCATTATATTGCTTTAGGCATATTGGCTGGTTTTTTTATTGCCGTTTTTTTCCATTATATTGAGAATTTTTATTTTGGAAATGGCTCTCCCCATAGCACTTTTTTATATTACTATGTAGATCAAGCTTTTAAAGATTTCTATGACACGATTCGATCAAATGCCTTGTTTGATCCTTACTACTCACATTATTTACATGGTGAATACTTCCCTTTTTCATATGTACTCGTCTATCCCCTGACACTTTTAGGATTTCATTTAGCTTTATTTGTCTATTATTTGGTTTTTTTTGCGGGTTATTTATTTTTTACAACTCGATATTTCGCTTCAAATTGGCTGATTATTTTTATCTTAAGCTTTTTAACTTTTCCTATTTTATTTTCTTTTGAGCGAGGCAATTTAGAGTTAATACTCTTTTTGTTTTTAGCCGCTTTTCTATTTTTCTATGAAAAAAATAAAATAGTAATCTCTACCGTATTTTTAACTGCGGCCATTAGTTTAAAACTGTACCCTATCGTTTTTTTAGCATTATTCCTAGCAGATAAACAGTATAAAGCTTTATTTTTTACTTTATTTTTATGTTTATTAACCGCAATTTTAAGTCTCGCTATTTTAAAAAATGGAATAATGCATAATTTGATTGGATGGCATCATGTGATCACTAACCTTAATAATGCTTGCGCATTAACTATGAATAATTGTATCCAATTTAGTGTGAGTTTATGGGGTGCCATCAAAATAATAATGGGTGAATTTTATAAGAATAAAGTCGTTACATTGTTGGGATATAAAATTTATTTTGTTTCTGGCGTCATTTATTCTTTATTGATTACAGCCTATATTGTTTTTGTTGAGCAGCAGCTATGGAAAAAAATTGCTTTGCTTGTTACAATTATGTTGTTATTTCCTAGCATCTCTTTCGATTATAAAATGTTGAGTCTTTACTTGCCTTTGTTTTTCTTTATAAAAGACCAAGCTAAAAAATATGATTTACTTTATGCCAGTTTATTTGTCGTGATTTTAATACCAAAAAATTATTATATTTTTCCAAATTTAAATGTGGGTATGATTAGCATAATAGATCCACTATTACTGATAACAATGTCTCTTGCTATTATTTTTCAAGGTTTAACTCAACAGAGAAGGCAGCATTATGTCAGCTGATACACGTTTTAATCATTTAACGTTTGATAGCTTCAAGCGTTTTTCCAAAGATGACACTTTAAGTTGCTATGAAAAAATTGGTTTTCCTGATGATTATCGACGCAACAAAGAACAAGCTATTTTTCAAGATTACTTGCTTAAATTAAGCAATTTAAACAAAAGAAATCAAACCATTATTGAAATTGGTCCGGGCTGTAGTGAATTACCTAGAATGCTAATTGATTTGTGTGAAAAAAATGACAATCATTTGATTTTGATTGATTCGCAAGAAATGCTGGATTTATTACCTGATAAGCCCTTTATAAAAAAAATAGCGAGTTTTTATCCGAATGAATGCATAGGAATATTGTCTCAGTATCAAACTAAAATAGATGTGATTGTGGCTTATAGTGTCATGCAATATATTTTTGTTGAAGCCAATATTTTTAATTTTCTCGATTTTTCTATCAGTCTACTAGCAGATGGTGGTCAAATGTTAATAGGAGATATTCCAAATGCTTCAAAACGGAAACGTTTTTTGTCATCGACAAATGGGATACGTCATCACCAAGAACATTATGAACCACAAGGTATCCCAACTGTTAAAAATTTCGTGATAGAGCATAAAAATATAGATGATGCCGTTATTTTTTCTATGCTTTCACGCTGCCGCCTCGCGGGTTTTGATGCTTATATTATGCCGCAAGCTGAAGAATTACCGATGGCTAATCGTCGAGAAGATATATTAATTGTTAAACCTTGAAGATAAAAATATGAAAAAAAGTAAAAAACTTATTATTATTGGTGACAGTTCATTCGCCGAAGTGGCTTATGAATATTTTACACATGATTCCATTTATCAAGTGATAGCTTTTTGTATAGAACAGAAATTTATTTATAGAAGTCATTTGTTTGATTTGCCTATTGTTCCTTTTGAAGATGTAGAAGCACATTATCCTCCAAGTGAATATGAATTCTTTGTTGCGATTCCTTACACTAAATTAAATCGTTTACGCACACGCCTTTATACAAAAGCTAAAGAAAAAGGTTATCAGCCCGCATCGTATATTAGCCCCCGCGCATTTATTTGGCCCAATGTCACCATAGGCGAACACTGTTTTATTTTTGAAGATAATGTAATTCAAGCTTTTGCTCATATTGGTTGTAATGTGATTTTGTGGAGTGGTAATCATATTGGTCATCACACAACCATCAAAGATAATTGTTTTATCTCATCTCATGTCGTGATTTCAGGGCATTGCGAAATCGGGAAAAATTCTTTTATTGGTGTTAATTGCACTTTAGCCGATCGTGTCACATTGGGTGATGACAGTTTATTAGGTGCAGGTGCAGTTATATTAAAAAGCGCTGAGGAAAAAAAGCTTTATAAAACACAGGCAACACTTGGCGAAGATTTAAATTTAACTCGATTTTTGAATAAGTGAAAATAATATGAAATGGGAGAAACAAGGGCTTATTTACACTCCAGATGGCAGTTTTTCTTGGGCCAAAAGTCATGCGATGATTCCAACTCCTTGTTTGCTAACATCAGACATTATTCGAATTTATTTAAATTGTTGTGATGCAAAAGGAATCAGTCGTGTAGGATTTATTGACGTCAATGCTCATCATCCTAAAGAGATTATAAATATCGCAGCCAATCCCATTTTAGAAATTGGACAAGCAGGCACATTTGATGAAAACGGTGTTGTACAAACGTCGATTGTGACTTTAGCGGATGGAAAAAAATATTTATATTATGTGGGTTTCGAATTAGGTACCCAAATTCGCTATCGCTTATTCACAGGTGCTGCTATCAGTGACGATGGCGAAACATTTTCACGCATACGTAAAACACCTATATTAGAGCGATCTGATGCTGAACTCTATTTTCGTTGTGGTCCATTTGTTTTATTCGACGAGAATAAATTTAAACTATGGTATGTCGCGGGTAGTCAATGGTTGACCATCGATAATAAAGAAATGCCTATCTATACTATTCATTATTTAGAATCTCTCGATGGAATCCATTGGGGGCAAGCAGGACAATTATGCATAGATATCCAACAAGAAGATGAACATGGATTTGGCCGCCCTTATGTCATTAAAGAAGATGGGCTTTATAAAATGTTTTACTCTATTCGAAAAAAACAAATAGGCTATCGTTTAGGGTATGCCGAATCTAAAGATGGGATTCACTGGATCAGAAAAGACCATGAAATCGGCATTGATGTTTCACCGACCGGTTGGGATAGTGAAATGATTTGTTATTCCGCTGTGATGAAATACGATGATAAAGTCTATTTATTTTATAACGGTAATGGTTTTGGCAAAACAGGTTTAGGTTTAGCGACTTTAGAGGCCAATTAAAAGATGAATATTGAATTATACACTAAAGCGCACAAAACTCTCTGGGATGAATTTATTTGCAAAAGTAAAAATGCTACTTTTTTATTATTGCGTAATTACATGGATTATCATCAAGAACGTTTTAGAGATTACTCATTATTAGTCTATGATCAAAATCAATTGATTGCTTTATTACCAGCTAACCTTGAGCATGGTGTATTACACAGTCATCAAGGTTTAACCTACGGTGGTTTCATCACCAATACAGAAATGACTGCGCCTAAAATGCTAAACGTTTTTCAAACTATTATAAAATTCCTCATTCAACAGGGAATCAAACAATTATGTTATAAAACAATACCCAGTATTTACTATAAAGTTTCAGCCGATGAAGATAAGTATGCATTATTTTTATCTGGTGCAACGTTATATCGACGCGATTTATTAACCGTAGTTACATCAAGCAAACTTGTTAAAATACAGCAGCGCCGTCAGCGAATGATAAATAAAGCACAAAAAAATAATTTAACGATTAAAGAAGTGAAAGATTTTTCTGGCTTCTGGGAAATATTAACTGAGAATCTTCTGAGTAAACATCAAGCAAAACCTGTGCATTCGATAACAGAGATCGAATTACTACACTCTCATTTTCCACAACATATTCGCTTGTTTGCGTGTTTTAATGAAACCTCTATGTTAGCGGGTGTTGTGATTTATGAAACAGAACAAGTTGCGCACGCTCAGTATATAGCAGCAACGGATCAAGGCAGAATGATAGGCGCGCTTGATTTATTATTTTTTACTCTTTTACAAGATGTTTACAAAACAAAAGCTTATTTTGATTTTGGGATCTCTAACGAACAAAACGGTTCTGTTTTAAATCAAGGGTTGATTGATTTTAAAGAAGGTTTCGGAGGTCGTGCGCTTGCGCATGATTATTATCAGCTTGAGCTCACAGATGACGCTCTTACACAATTAGATCAGGCAAGACTATGACAAAAAAAATCTCCGTTGTCGTTCCCGTTTATTATAATGAAAAATCGTTGGCGATTTTATTTAATCGTTTGCAAACCGTTGAAAAAGAATTGCAAGAAAAACAAATAAGCTTAGAACTCATTTTTGTAGATGATGGCTCACAAGATAATTCATTTGATGAATTAATGAAAATAAAATCGCAATGTTCTGATGTCAAAATCATTAAATTAACCCGTAATTTTGGTGCAATTCACGCATCAAAAACCGGCTGTCGATTTGTCACGGGAGATGCGTTTGTTATTTTAGCTGCCGATTTACAAGATCCGCCCGAACTTATTTTACAAATGGTCGATGCTTGGCTGAAAGGATCGAAATTTACGATTGGTGTACGCGCCACTCGCGAGGATTCTTTTTTAACGCGGGGTTTTGCAACCTGTTATTATTTTTTATTGCGGCTCATGGTTGATAAAACGTATCCTAAAGGAGGCTTTGATATGGCTCTGATGGATAAAACTTTATTGCCATATTTAGTGAACAGCAGCAAAAATATTTATACGCCTCTTTATTTATATTGGCTTGGATTCAAGCCGACTATTTTACATTATGATCGCCCTAAGCGCATACATGGCAAATCAATGTGGACTATCACTAAAAAAATTAAAACATTTTTAGATGCGTTATTAGGTTTTTCTGTTATTCCGATTCGTTTAATTTCTCTAATTGGTTTTTTCGTCGCTTTAATTAGTTTTGGGTATGGTTTAAATATTGTGATTCATGCCCTATTAGGTGCTTTTACGATACCCGGATATGCAACTGTCGTTTGCTTAATTGCTTTTTTATTAGGCTTAATTATTATGATGTTAGGCGTTATTGGCGAATATTTATGGCGAATTTTTAGTGAAGTCAACCATCAACCAGAAGTGATCATCGATGAAATTTATTAACTGGATTAAACAATATGAATTCAATCGTTTCATTTTTGCGGGTGGCTTAACAACTATTTTGAGCTATTTGGTTTATTTATCCATGATAAATTTCGAATTACCTTATCAACTGGCTTATTCCATCAGTTTTATATCTGGCATTTTTATTTCTTATTTATTAAATTCTTTTATTGTTTTTCGTACGTCTTTAACATTAAAAAAAACAATCCGATTTCCACTGGTTTATATTGGTCAATATTTTTTAGGGCTAAGTCTATTGCACATTTATGTGAGCCAACTCTCAATCAATAAACTTATTGCTCCAATTTTTGTGGTCATTACTTTAATTCCAGTTTCTTATTTTCTAACTCGTTATATTGTTAAAGGTAAAATATGAGTATTCATCAGTGCAGATTAATTCGATTTTCTCAGGTGGCAGATCCTCGAGGAAATTTAAATATTATTGAGGGTTCTATCCATATTCCATTTAATATTGCGCGTTTTTATTATGTTTATAATATTCCATCAGACAGCCATCGCGGCGGACATGCTCATCGTGAATTAGAACAACTTTTGATACCGATGAAAGGTGCTTTTGATGTGATTTTGCATGATGGGCGTGAAAAAAAGCAGTTTCGTTTAGATAATCCTGATTTCGGTTTATATATTCCAGCCATGATTTGGGTCGATATCAAAAACTTTACCGATCAATCACTCTATTTGGCAGCTGTTTCATTGCATTATGATGAAAAAGATTATTACCGAAATTACGATGAATTTTTACAAATCACAGAGAAGAAGTAGCATTATGAACATTCCTTTTTTAAATATAGCGGGAGCTTATCAAGAATTAAAAAAAGAATTAGATGAAGCGTATTTACGTGTGATGAATGCCTCTTATTTTATTTTAGGAACAGAAGTTGAAAATTTTGAAAAGGAATTTGCGCAATTTTGTGGTGCGGAACATTGTGTTGGTGTTGGAAATGGTTTGGATGCTTTACAGCTCATTTTACGTGCGTATGATGTAGGTCCAAATGATGAAGTGATTGTTCCAGCCAATACTTACATCGCCTGCTGGTTAGCGGTTTCCTATACGGGTGCCACTCCCATTGCAGTTGAACCTTGTGAAAAAACGTATAATCTGAATCCCGAATTAATTGAAGCGGCTATTACAAAAAATACCAAAGTAATTATGGCCGTGCATTTATATGGCCAACCTGCAGATATGGATTCAATAAATTATATCGCTAAAAAATATTCGCTTAAAGTCATTGAAGATGTCGCGCAAGCGCATGGTGCTCTATATAACAAAAGAAAAACAGGCAATCTTGGAGATGCAGCAGCATTTAGTTTCTTTCCTGGGAAAAATTTAGGTGCCTATGGTGATGGTGGTGCTGTCGTAACAAATGACTCAGTATTAGCGGATAAAATTAAGTTGCTACGAAATTATGGTTCAAAAATAAAATATCAACATCTTTGCAAAGGTTTTAATTCACGTTTAGATGAGTTACAAGCAGCATTTTTGCGCGTTAAATTAAAAAAATTAACAGAATGGAATCAACGACGCGTTGTGGCTGCTGATTATTATCTTCAAGCATTACAAAAAGTTGATATCATCTTACCTTTTGTTCCCGCTTGGGCTGATCCCGCATGGCACTTATTTGTCATTCGCACCAAACAACGGGAAAAAATACAAAAAAAACTTGCGGATGCGGGCATTGGTACATTAATTCATTATCCAACACCACCGTATTCACAAGAAGCTTATAGTGAATTGGAACATACTCAATCTCAATTTAAATTAACCACACAATTGCACCATGAAGTATTAAGTCTACCAATTGGGCCTCATTTGTCGTCTTGCGACGTGGAAAAAATCTGCCAGGTGTTGATAGAAAACACTTATTAAGATTGCTATACTTGCAGCTCTTTAATAACCCTATCAAAAAATGCCAATGACCAGTCTCTTAGCGAAAATAAAAAATTATATAGCGAAATATAAAATTTTTAAGCCTTTTTTAAAGGCCTATTTGAAAGAATATGGCTATATGAGAGGTTACTTAAAATTAATTAAAATGGTAATTGGAGATGGTCTTAGAAGCATTTATCGTTATATCACCAGACCAGAGCAAAGATATGTCTTAGCAAAACAACTCGTTTCATTAAAAGATGCTAATCTTTATACTTTCGTCATTTTTGCACCGGATTATGTGTCTAATTCTGCGGGAATTTATTGTCTTTATAAACTATGCCACGATCTAAACCAAAGAGGATATCTGACAGCAATGTATGGAACGGATGTAACCCCTGCTCATCTAGATACCCCCATTATTACAAACAAAAAAATCATTAAGCATTTACAGGAAAAAGATAACGCCTGGATTATTTATGCAGAAACCGTCTCTGGCAATCCCCTTCGTTTTAAAAACGTAGCAAGATGGGTATTAAACAGGCCTGGCTTGTTAGGTGGTGATGAAGTTTATGATTCTCGAGAAAAAATTTTCGTTTATTCAAATGTTTATGCGCCTTATGTAAAAAATACTATTCAAGGCAACCTTAACATGCCGACATTTGATCATTCTATTTTTTACCCTCCCACTAAAGATGTGATCGAAAAAGACCGTACACTAGCGTGTTATTATGTTGGTAAATCGACTTACAAAGAAGGCTACTTTGATCCTCACGAAACCTTTGAAATCACACGATGCATTCCTGCAAAAAAAGAATTAGGGAAATTACTCCGATCTTCAAAGGTTTTGTATTGTTTTGATAACAGCACGGCTTTGATCTATGAAGCCATTGCATGCGGCTGCGCTGTCCAAGTTATTCCTGATGGCACTCAAACATGGGAAGATTATGAAAAATTAGAATGGGGAACAACGGGGATTTTTTGGAATAAACCGGTCGATAAGTTAAGTTTTGATGATGTGAATACATTATTAAATAAAATTAAGACCACTGAAGCAGAATATGAAGTTGCGTTAGATCATTTTATTCAATCAACGGTGCAGTCTAATATCGACCCAAAGGTTGCTGTTTGATAAAAAATAGATTATTTTAACGACCCTAATAACTCTTTTTCACACTCTATTGAGTTTTTCAACATATGATTAAAATCAGTGATTTTGTAGCAAATTTTTTGAGTGAAGCCGGTATTTCTCATGTTTATATACTCACTGGCGGCGGTGCTATGCACTTGAATAATTCGCTCGGTAAGCATCCTAAATTGAAGACGATCTTCGCTCATCATGAACAAGCGTTAGCCATGGCCGCTGAGAGTCATGCGCGTTTAACCAATCAAATGCCCGTACTCAATGTCACGACAGGACCGGGTGGGATTAATGCACTCAATGGCGTTTTTGGCGCATGGACAGATTCGATTCCCATGTTCGTTATTTCAGGTCAAGTACGCTATGACTCGACCGTGGCTAGCACCGGTTTTAACATTCGCCAATTAGGCGATCAAGAATGTGAAATTATTAAATGCGTATCGCCTATTACTAAATATGCTGTCAGCGTCGATGATCCGCGTTTTATTAAATATCATTTACAAAAAGCGTTATTCATTGCAAAACACGGACGTCCCGGTCCTGTATGGGTTGATATACCCATGAATGTGCAAGGAGCTATGATTGACGAATCTAGTTTAATTTCATTTGATCCGGAATCGTATTATCCAAAAATACCAGACATCAAAAATAAAAAAATACAGACTGTTATTCAAAAAATATCGGAAGCAAAACGTCCCGTCATCATTGCTGGTACTGGTGTTCGTTTATCAGGCGGGCATGACTTATTTTTACAGCTCATCGATCAATTAAACATTCCAGTCACGACAGCCTGGAATGCACATGATGTTTTATATGATGATCACCCTTTATATATAGGTCGTCCAGGTTCAGTCGGCGATCGAGCAGGCAATTTTGCAGTACAAAATTCAGATTTATTATTAATCTTAGGTAGTCGTCTTAATATCCGGCAAATCAGTTATAACTTTAAGATGTTCGCACGCGAAGCATTTAAAATTATGGTGGATATAGACCCACTCGAAATAATCAAACCGACCTTAGATATTGATATGCCCATTCAAGGTCATCTATCCGATTTCATGTCTTCTATGTTATCGGCTTTAAATCACGAAACGTTGCCCGCTAAAACAGAATGGCTTGAATGGTGTGTAGAAAGAAAAAAACGTTATCCCGTGGTGCTGCCTGAATATTGGAATAAAGAAGAAGTTAATCCGTATTGTTTTATGCAAACGCTCAGTAAGCTTTTACCTGAAAATCAAATTATTGTGACCGGAGATGGTACGGCGTGTGTTACGGCATTTCAAGCTATGCACTTAAAGAAAGGCCAGCGTCTTTATACGAATTCGGGTTCAGCCTCAATGGGTTATGATGTGCCTGCCGCCATTGGTGCTTGTGTGGCATCAAATTATCAGCCCATTATCTGTTTAGCCGGCGATGGCAGCATTCAACAAAATATACAAGAACTTGCGACCATCAGCTTTAATAAATACCCTATCAAATTGTTTGTATTGAATAACAATGGCTATCATTCGATTCGCCAAACCCAGTCTAATTATTTTGGGAAACCTCTTGTTGGTGTCGGTCCAGATAGCGGTTTGGGATTCCCTCATTTCGATAAACTTGCGCTCGCATATGATTTACCTTATTCTCGCTTAACCCAACACACTGATATGCAAGAGTCTCTTCAAGCTTTTTTACAAACTGAAGGACCTGCTGTATGCGAAGTGATGTTAGCTTTAGACCAAGAATTTGCTCCAAAAGCTAGTTCAAAACGATTAGCAGACGGACGCATGGTGACAAGACCTTTAGAAGATCTTGCTCCTTTTTTAATTCGTGAAGAATTAAAACAAAATATGCTCATTGACACGGTCGATGAGGAATAGGAACGCGCATGTTCCATAAACAATTTTGGAGACTATCATGAATCAGTTAGAAAAGCAGATGCTAGCGATTTTAGACGATTTAAAGAAAAATCATTTTGTAACAGGAATCAAGGCTGAATTTGAAGCTGAAGGTACACGTCTTGAAGAAGCCATGCGTTTAAAAGACGTGACTGCAAACGCAGGTCTGAGTCTAAATATAAAAATCGGCGGTTGTGAAGCAATTAAAGATATGTTAGATGCGATTAGTTTAGGCGCACAGCGCATCATTGCACCTATGGTTGAAACACCTTACGCATTAAAAAAATTCATCAAAGCAGCGCAATTGGTCTATCGAGATAATCTTGAACAGATTGATTTGCTCATCAACATTGAAACAGTGACTGCTTATAAAAATTTTGCTGACATGTTAAAAATCCCTGAAATACGCCATTTAAATGGTATCGTCATTGGCCGAGTGGATATGGTCGGATCGTTAGATATGGGACGTGATGAAATAAATAGTAAAAAAATTCTCGATATCACTTTAGAATTAGCGGCACGTGCAAAAGAGAAAAATTTATCCGTCGTCGTCGGTGGCGGCGTGTCAGTGGATTCTATTCCATTTTTCAAAGCATTCCCAAAAGATCATTTAGATCGTTTCGAGACCCGAAAAGTTATTTTTAATTGCCCTGAAGCGATTAATAATCCAGAAGAAGCCTTTATTAAAGCCGTTAAATTTGAATTAATGTGGTTAAATAACAAGAGAAATCATTACAGTGCTATCGCACGTGAAGATGAAGAGCGAATTACCATGATGGAAAATCGTTATAAAAATTCTCTTGAAAAAATTCAAACCAAAAATGCAGTGACAGAAGAATAACGATGTCTGGTTATACCGATATTATTTTTGATTTAGACGGAACCTTGGTGGACTCTGCTGAAGGCATTAAAAATTCATTGCAATATGCTTTTGATCAAGTGGGCATTAATGCAAAAAATATGGATTTTAATAAATTTATCGGGCCACCACTGGCAGAAGGTTTAAAACAAAATTTACCGAACGAATTTAGTGATGAAATTCTTTTAGCGTCCACTATCAAACACATGCGATCCTATTATGCCTCTCATGGCGTGCACCAATGTCTGCTTTACCCTGGCATTGATAACCTACTGAGTCATTTAAAACAAAATAATAAGCGCTTGTTTGTGGCAACTTCAAAACCGCTGGTTTTTGCAAAAGAAATGCTATCAAACTTAAGTGTTCATGCATTTTTTGAAGGAATCGATGGTAATCCTGTCGACGCTGCGCCCAATACAAAAGGTGAAATCATTTCTCGCTTGATCAACGTAATGCAAATTAAACAAGAAAATAGAAAACTCGTGATGATCGGTGATCGCTATCATGATATAGAGGGAGCGCATGAAAATGGAATTGATTCTATAGGTGTAACCTATGGATACGGCTCAAGCGAAGAACTTTCATCTTATCAACCCACTCGGGTGATCAATTCCATCAATGAACTTCATGATGCATTATATACTTAGCGCGTAACGTTTAGTCGAATTGATTGCATCAATTAATGAAATTCTAGGAATGAGTCCTAACTCTTCTTTAGCACGATCAACATTCGGAACATAACGCTCAGGCAAAACAGAGGGATTAGCTGCTTTCGCAATTTCAACTTTTAGATTCGGTTCAAATGTGCTGGCGACAACTCGCGCAAGTTCTTCGATGCTTACAGATTCGCCCGATCCTACATTGTAAGGCCGTAACGTTTCACCGCGAAATAAGATCGTCCACAACCAAATCATCAAATCAGCTGCATAAAGATAAGATCGATGCGGTGTTCCATCTCCAGCAATGCGAATAGGCCCTCCGCTCAATCCATCTCGAATAAAATTACCAATCGCGAAATGAATATCTAATGGCAAATACGGCCCCACAAATGCAAAACATCTAGCAATTTTAATATCTAAGTTGTGCTGTTTTGCATATAAGTAACAAATATGTTCTGCTGAATATTTTCCTATAGCATAAGCTGACTTAGAATCATAAATAGAAGGAATACCAATATACTCTTCAGCTAAATGTGTGATTTCAGGCGGTTGCCGACCGTAAACTGCACCTGAGCTGATAAATAAAAATTTCTTTGTCTCACACACTCGCGCGAATTCTAAAATTCGCTTCGTTCCTTCCAAAATAGTATCGAACATCAAAATAGGATTATTTTGATTGAGTGTTGCACTGGCATCGGTTGCCGCGTGTATTATGTAAGAAAAATTCTTGGATGGAAAAGTAAAATTTCGAATATCACCTTCATAAAAATCCAACTCGGGTTTTTCAAATAAATGAGAGTGTTTTTTTCTAAAAGCAGACACATTACGTGTCAGGACAGTCGCCTTCGCATTTAAATTTAAATGTCTATTCGCCCACAAAAAACTTTCCAATAACCAGATGCCAAAAAACCCAGTCCCGCCGGTAATAAAAACAGATTGATCCCGCAGCTCATCCCACAAGGTATGTGTATGATTTAAAACGAAATTTAAGTCTTTTGACAAAGAATATGAACTCATCATTTCCTTCAATAGATTACAGTAAAATAATATGTTATATTTCCCCGATTTACATTTCCAACAGGAATAACTATGAAAGCAGTCATTTTATCAGGTGGACTGGGTACTCGTATCAGCGAAGAAACCGTATTGCGTCCTAAACCCATGGTCGAAATTGGCGGCAAGCCTATTCTATGGCACATCATGAAAATCTATTCCGCTTATAATATTCATGACTTCATTATTTGTTTAGGCTACAAAGGCTATATTATTAAAGAATATTTTGCAAATTACTTCTTGCACATGTCTGATGTCACCTTTCACATGTCCCAAAATAAAATGGAAATTCATCAAAATAACGCTGAACCTTGGAATGTTACATTAGTTGAAACTGGCGACAATACGATGACAGGGGGACGTTTGAAACGCGTTGCTAAATATTTAGGTGATGACGATTTTTGTTTTACATACGGTGACGGAGTTGCTGATGTTAATATTGATGCCTTGATCGAACATCATAAACGAGAAAAAGTATTAGCCACACTCACCGCCATTCAACCACCAGGACGATTTGGTGCGCTCAATCTGATTAATAATAAAATTGCAGGTTTTAAAGAAAAACCTCAAGGTGACGGTGGTTGGATAAATGGTGGTTTTTTTGTATTATCGCCCAAGGTGCTAAATTATATTAATGACGATCAAACCAGTTGGGAAAGTGATTCCCTCGAACAAATAGCAAAAGAAAATCAACTTTCGGCTTATTATCATGAAGGTTTTTGGCAAGCAATGGATACATTACGTGATAAAAATCATTTAGAAGAATTATGGTCTTCCGGTCGTGCTCCCTGGAAAATATGGACTGAGAAAAAACCTGTAACCGCATAAACTTTCAAACAAGAAGCGCACATGTCAGAATTTTGGAAAAATCGAAAAGTATTTATAACGGGTCACACCGGTTTTAAAGGCAGCTGGCTTTCACTCTGGCTGCAATCGTTAGGCGCTGATGTAACAGGTTATGCCCTATCACCGCCGACAACACCCAATTTATTTACATTAACGCGCGTTTCAGACGGCATGAAACACATTGTAGGTGATATACGCGATTTCGATTTTCTTAAAACATCGTTACAGCAAGCGGCACCCGAAATTGTCATTCATATGGCAGCTCAACCTTTAGTTCGCTATTCCTATAAAGAACCCATTGAAACCTATGCGACGAATGTGATGGGCACAGTGAATGTATTAGAAGCTATTCGACAAACACCGAGCATTAAAACCGTTGTGAATGTAACGACTGATAAATGTTATGAAAATAAAGAATGGCATTGGGGTTATCGCGAAACAGATAGATTGGGCGGCTATGATCCTTATAGCAATAGCAAAGCCTGTGCAGAACTCGTAACCAGCGCATATCGATCGTCATGGTTTAATTCAAGCACGATTGGGTTAGCATCTGTCCGCGCCGGAAACGTGATTGGCGGCGGTGATTGGGCAGAGGATCGTTTAATTCCGGATATCATTCGAGCGTGTATGCGTGACGAATCTGTTTTGATCCGTAATCCGAAAGCATTGCGTCCCTGGCAGCATGTATTGGAACCATTACATGGTTATTTATTACTTGCGGAACAATTATACCATTCACCCAAACACTTTGCGGAAGGATGGAATTTTGGAGCGAGGGAAGATGATGTTAAACCTGTCAGTTGGATTGCTGATTATATTACACAACAATGGAGTGAAACAGCGCAGTGGACGTTAGACAACAATTGTCACGTACATGAAGCCACTTATTTATCCCTAGATTGTGCTAAAGCCAAATCTAAATTAGGATGGCAGCCACGCTGGGACTTAACAAAGAGCTTAGAAGAAACGATACACTGGTATAAAGCATATCAAGCGTCTGAAAACATGCGAGACGTCACTTTGGCACAAATTCAGAATTATGTGGAGATTTAAATTTTATGAGTAATCAATATATTCATGTTCCTTATGGCAAAACAGTTCATGGCGAAGAAGAAATCGAAGCAGTGGTCTCTGTGCTACGCACTTCAACTCAAATGGGCAAATGTGTTCGCGAAATGGAAAGTAAAGTTGCCGCTTTATTTGATAAAAAACATGGCATCATGGTGAACTCAGGCTCATCCGCCAATTATTTAACGATTGAAATATTAGGTCTACCCGCAGGCTCAGAAGTCATTACACCTGCGTTGACATTTTCAACCACGGTTGCACCCTTAGTAAAAAATCATTTAGTACCTGTTTTCATCGATGTAGAACCTGGCACATT
>Ga0207068_1078_pt2 | contig 28198 bp, 17 predicted proteins | sample Alteio_BWMinCont_23_FD_153475 | JGI IMG/M metagenome (GOLD analysis project Ga0207068, IMG submission 153475) | Enriched cells from forest soil in Barre Woods Harvard Forest LTER site, Petersham, Massachusetts, United States -... | ecosystem: Environmental > Terrestrial > Soil > Temperate forest >... | reverse complement strand
GGAAGTATTACACCAAGTATTTCCCAGATGGCATCAGGTAACTACACGGTGATCATTCAGGATTCATGTGGCTGCAAAGTTTCGTACACGACAGAAAGTACTCCTTGTAACCACGAGATACCCGAAGTCTCTATTTATCTGCCCAATACCTTTACTCCCAACGACGATGGGATAAATGATTTCTTCATTCCGAAAGGTGAAGGTATTGAGCCTGCAGGTTACTCCTTATTCATTTTTAACCGTTGGGGAGCGCTTATATGGGAATCACATTCACCCTACACAGGATGGGACGGTCGTCCAACCGGGGGAAATCAAGTTGTACAGGAAGATGTATATGTATGGAAGTTGGATTGCCGGGACATTCTTGGTGCACCTCACCATTTAATCGGACATGTCAATGTCATCAAGTAGCCGCAGACTCCCCTTCAACTTTTGATACTGGGGCTGGGTGTACGTACATTTTCAGCGAGCGCATAGCCATGAATACTCCAATGATGGTGAGGAATGCACCCATGACGAAAGCAGCACCCGGGAAGTAAAGTTCCTTGCTTCGGGTGAAATAAGAAAAGAGAAAAGTCATAAGCATAGGCCCTCCAATGGCACTAAGGCTCATGAGGCTCGTAAGGGCACCCTGAAGCTCCCCTTGTTCATTCGCGGGAACCTGAGTCGACATAATACCTTGTAATGCGGGTCCGGCAATACCTCCAAGGCAATATGGAACCAGGAATGCATACATCATCCAACCTTTTGCAGCAAAGGCAAAGAGTAGAAAACCAAGAGCATAGAATCCCAGTCCAAAGTAAACCGATCTTTTCTGTCCCAATTTAGGGTTCAGAACCCTGATCAAACCTCCCTGCACAAGGGCAACCATGAAACCTACAAAAGCAAGGGAATTGCCTTCCTGAGCTTCCGTCCACTGAAATTTTTCCATGGTAAAAAAGGTCCAGGTAGATTGAACCGCGAAGCTGGCAAGATTTACGAGGAGAAAAGAAGCCACCAGACCTAAAATGACCGGGTATTTTCCGAGGTTAACAAGTGAACTGACCGGGTTGGCTCTTTTCCAGTTGAAGGCCCTTCTGTTTTCCACTGGGAGTGATTCCGGAACAAAGAAATATCCATAAATTCCATTCAGGAGTGCTAATCCTGAAGCAGCAAAAAACGGAACCCTAGGCCCTATCCTTCCTAATTCCCCTCCGAGTGCAGGCCCTAAGATAAAACCAAGTCCAAAAGCAACACCGATCATTCCAAAATTCTGTGCCCTTTTTTCAGGAGGTGAAATATCTGCAATGTAAGCAGAGGCCGTTGAGAAAGTAGCCCCTGTAACTCCTGCCAGAATACGGCCCAGAAAAAGCCATCCGATGGTTGGTGCGAAACCCTGAACGAGATAATCCAGTGAAAATCCAAAGAGTGCGATAAGCAAAACAGGCCGACGTCCGAACCTGTCGCTCAGGTTGCCGATTATAGGAGAACAGATAAACCCCATAACAGCATAAGACATGGATAGAAGGCCAGCCCAAAAAGCAGCCTGACTATTATTGCCTCCTATCAGTTGCTTGAGCAGCACTGGCAAAACAGGAATGATAATCCCAATCCCGATGACATCTATCAGCAGGGTCACAAAGATGAAACCAAGTGCAGCTGATCGTTTTTTTGACATAATTGATTAATAAACAGGAGGGTAAAAATACAAGAATTTTCTGAGGTAGAAAGTCAGCTGTTGTGAGGCTAAGTTAGGAAGTGGTTTTGGATAAATGGAGAGGCCGGATGAGTATGGGGATTTATTGGAGCTGAATTAATGCTTTTTTTTGCCTGTCGTTCCGTGAAGGAGCTCACGAACGTCAACACCGAGAATTCCAGCAATCTTGACAAGAACAGGAATACTGGGTTGAGCCTTATTATTGCAGTAATTGGTCGTAACAACATAGCTCTTACCTATCCCTTTGGAAAGCCAGGATTGTGATCTCCCTTGTTGCGCTAATATTTCCTTAATACGATTCATAAACTAGCAGTACGATGAAAAAAGCATGTTTCTTAGTCTCTCCAATCCAATTTCTAAAAACAACCTTACCACACAAAAGTACTGCTTCCTTTGAGATACACAAGCCGTTTATGCCAATATGATATTATTTTATAAAGCCTTTCTAAAGGATTTGCTTTTATAAATTCACAATAAAATCCCAAATCCTGAATTACAAGGGCTCTCCGGTCTGATTTTACGACTTTAGTAACAGGCTGAATATCTGCCAAATATCTATCGGGAGCTATAGCCACCGCTTCCAAAAACAAGATATACGGTAATGATTACGATCAACAAGACTCCTGATCCGATATAGAGCCAAGGCTTCTCCCGGAATGAAGGAAACCCTTTACGGCCTGGGTGAAGATGCTGGGCTATTCCCTTTTCATCTATGTTGGCTTTTGCTAAAAGGATGTCGGTACTACCCGATTTCATCTGCTCAAATGTAACTCCCGGATTAGATGAAACATAAGATTCCAGTTTGTCCAGATCTTTAAATTTTTCTGAAACAGTCTTGTCATCTGGGGCGCAGTTGATATTGTTTGCAGATATGCGGGGCAAGAAGGTGATGCCCGCAATGAAGAACAACAGGATTATTTTTTTCATATGCTCTCAGGGTGATTTGGGTTAGATTTAACAAGTTTACAAAATGTCTTTATCAATTGCAAATTGCTCTGTTTTCTATGTCAGTCAGGGTATAAAACGGAATATTATGCCCATATTAACATTTCAAAAAATTCATTTTTGCGTATATGTAATTAGGCTTTTTTCTAATTTAGGATGATCATAAACTCACCAAAAATTTATTATAATGGACAAACAATCAAATTCTCTCAACTGGTTTGAGATTCCTGCGGCTGATATTAGCAGGGCCAAGAAATTTTATGAAAACATCTTTTCCATGCAAATGCAGGATATGGGTGAAATGATGGGCATGAAGATGGTGGGCTTTCCTACCGAAATGGGGAATGGAAAAGCATCGGGAGGTCTTGTTCAGGGTCCGATGCATAAGCCTTCTGCTGAAGGTGCTTTGATTTATTTGAATGCAAATCCAAGCATTCAGGCTGTGGTAGAAAGAATTGAAAAAGCAGGAGGTAAAGTAGTAATGCCCAAAACCCAAATCAGCCCGGAAATTGGATTTATGGCTTTCTTTACGGATACGGAAGGTAACCGTGTTGGCCTTCACGCCCAGAATTAAAAACCATTATTGAACACAAAAAAGTCCGGACTAAAAGACCGGACTTTTTGTTTTTAGGATTCATCTTCATTTCAATTCCTGGCAGCGAGTCTGCTTTAATCAAGTTGGCCTATCAAATCCAACAGCTTCTCCATTTTTTTAACCATATCTGCAGGGGGGCAATCATAATTATTTACGATAATAGAAAACGCGAGTAGATCACCATTCCTTTTTGTGGCGTACCCTGTATAGCTTCTAACCCTGGTGATATATCCTCCTTTTGCCACTATTCCAGGACTGTATTCCGGTAATGATTTATAAAATGCTTTGAAACAGGCTTCCTTGTGAACAAGTTTGAGTACCGCCACAAATTGCCTGGGAGTAATTTCATTGGACCGTGAAAGGCCGCTCCCATCATTCATGTGTAAGCCTCTGATATCTATTTTTTTTGATAAAAGAAATGCTGCAACGGCATCTGTACCCGAATTGACGGTGCCTAGTCCTGATCTTCTGTAAGCAAGTGTTTTTAACATGGACTCAGCAAACAGGTTGAGGCTTTTTTTGTTCGTCCAATAAACCATATCACTAAGCTTCGGTGAATATTCGGTATACAAAGTGGTGCGGTGTTTTTTCTCATCCTTTTTCCCAACAAGTTCAAGTTCCCTCAAAGTTTGAGGGGGGCCAGAGACTCTGATAAAATTCTTCTTCAGAAGGGAATCGAATTCATAAGCACAATAATGTGCCGGATCAGGCATGGATACATCCACTTCGAAATCTGTCCGGTGCGGGGGAATAGTTCCTACTGCATACCGGATATTACTATAAGGAGCCCCGTAGAAGTTTGCATAATCTTTAGTCCCCGCAGCCCTAACACAAGTATGCATTACTAACCCCGGGATCACCGGTGAAATTTTTGTGACTTTAGCCGTATCTCCCTCATTCCCGCTCTGAAAAAAAACATGGTATTGATTGTCACGATAATTAAGACCACTCGGGCCTGCACCGAAATAATTTCCCAGATCTCCCCAGGTCCAGTTATCCGGTATCATTTCCTGTTCAAAAATACCCGGATCAGCGATCACAGATCCTTCTATTTTATGAATCCCTTTTGAACGAAGCATCGCTGCCCATTTTTGAGTAGCATAAACCGTATCTTTTTCTTTTTGAAAGAATTTAGAACCGAGACTGGGATCTCCGCTTCCTTTGATATAAAGATTGCCGTAAATAACACCATTTATAGTGTCAAGGGTGCCGTCATACTGAATCTTTGTTTCATATCGGAAGTTTTCACCCAAAACAGAAAGGGCAGTCACCGTTGTCAGAACTTTAAGAGAGCTGGCAGGAACAAGGCCTACAGAGCCATTGTACTCGGCGATGATGGAATCCTTTTTCAGATCGAGCACACAGAGGCCCCAGGTAGCATGAGCCATATCAGGATCATCCTGGAGTTTGTAAATTTCGGCCTGGAGATTTTCAATGGAAGATAATTTTACATCTTGTCCCGAGACAGAGATAGATAAACTTATGGAAGTAATCAGGAACAAAAATATTCTCATTCCAGTAATTTATCAATCGCTAGTGCTAGTTTCCGGTCCTTGTCAGTAATTGTGTTCCCGGCATCATGTGTTGAAAGTATGATGGTAACCTGATTGTACACATTATTCCAATCGGGATGATGATTCATTTTCTCGGCGATGAGGGCAACCTTTGTCATAAAAGCGAATGCTTCTATGAAGTCTTTGAAAACAAACTTTTTTTCAAGTTTATGGTTTACTTCTTTCCAGCCTGTATTATTCATTATGTTCATAAAGATTTCAGCGATCAGGATTCTTTTCTTTTGATGGTACACCCAACTGATTTTGTTGAATTGGTTTTAACGGCTTCACCTTTTATAACCGCATCCATCGCATCTTTCAAAAAATGTTCCTTTACAGTAGTTTCATCCCTTGGACTATCATCAATAGCCCCTTTATAAACCAGGGTTCCATCCTTCCCGAAGAGGTAAATTTCGGGAGTATGAGTTGCACCGAATGCATTGGCCAGTTCGGAGTTCTTATCGAGAAGATAAAAACCACTGAATTGCTTCTGCTCGTGGTACTTTTTCATCGCCTCAAAAGAATCATCAGAATCCCGTTGACCTTCATTGGAGTTAATGACCACCGATCCGAAACCATTTTTGAGGGCATAGGCGGTCATTTCCTTGATCCTGGATTCATTTTTGATGACGAAAGGACAGGTATTGCATGAAAAAATCACCAATAAGCCAGATTTCCCACGGGCCTCACCAAGGCTAACTGATTTACCGGATACATCCGAAAGTTTAACTTCCATTTTGGGGAGGGATTTACCGATCTCCAAAGAAGTTATACCCTCAAAGGCTTTGAAGGAGAGGAGCAGTGCAGAGGCTGCGATAGCAGTATACAGAATCGTTTTCATTTTTTTGTGTTTTTTAAGACTCGTAAATATAACAAAATAGAGGAAAGTACAGATCATCTGATGAGCTCTAAATTTCCTAACTTTCGTGGGTAAATCAGGAGTATGAAAGATTATTACAAAATACTTGGCCTGGAACCCGGGGCTGATACGGAGGCTATCCGAAAGGCTTACCGAACTCAGGCAAAAGTATATCATCCAGACCTCAACAGCAGTGAGCAGGCAAGTGAATACTTTGTCCTGCTTAACGAAGCGCATGATGTACTTACAGATGAATCCAAACGAATAGCTTATGACCAACAATACCTGATCTGGAAGAGTCAGCCTGGAAAAGTTTCTGGTTTCCATTACGATTGGGAAAGCATGAATCGTATTCAGGGAAGAAAAAAGAAGAAAGTGCCTTCTCCGGGTCCTTTGTTGCAGTTTCTTTTCGGACTGGAAATGTTTCTTGGTTTCATGGAAGCCTTGCTAATTCTTGGATATATCTTCAAAGGTCCGGTTCATCCTGTTTATGGAGTCCTTTCCTTTCCCGGGGTTCTTTTAGTCATAGATGGTTGGAAAGGGGTCATTGGCCAGAGAAGCGTATTAGGGGGTCTCATCCGGATGATCAAGCGCTTGATATGATTAGGGCTTTTCTTTATATTCGCACGGTTTTACTGATTTCAAAACAAACTTAATTCCTGATTCAATATGTCATATGATCTCATTGTAATAGGCAGTGGCCCTGGAGGGTATGTCGCAGCAATCCGTGCTTCCCAGCTTGGGCTTAAAACCGCAATTGTTGAACGTTCCGAACTCGGCGGCATATGCCTGAACTGGGGATGTATCCCTACAAAGGCCTTACTGAAGAGTGCACAGGTTTTTGAATATCTTAACCATGCTGCAGATTATGGAATAAAAGTAAATGGCGGAGAGGCCGACTTCGGTGCCGTTGTGAAACGGTCAAGAGATGTGGCGGATGGGATGAGCAAGGGAATACAGTTTCTGATGAAGAAAAATAAAATTGATGTAATCAAAGGCTTCGGAACTGTAAAGCCGGGCAAAAAAGTGGAGGTAAAAGACGAAACCGGCAAACTGGTAGTATATGATGCAAAACACATTCTTATAGCGGTAGGTGCCAGATCCCGCCAGCTTCCTAATCTTCCTCAGGATGGTAAAAAGATTATCGGATATCGTGAGGCCATGACCCTTCCCAAACAACCAAAGACTATGGTGGTTGTAGGCTCCGGAGCAATTGGATCTGAATTCGCCTATTTCTATGCTGCCATGGGAACTAAAGTTACGCTCGTTGAATTTCTGCCTGCAATTGTACCGGTTGAAGACGAAGAGGTTTCCATTCAACTGGAGCGCTCGTTCAAAAAAATCGGTATCGATGTAATGACTTCTTCTTCCGTTGAAGCCTTAGATACAAAAGGGACCGGGTGTAAAGTGAAAATTAAAACACCTAAAGGAGAACAGATTATTGAGTGTGAAATTGTTCTCTCCGCTGTCGGTATCCAGGCTAATTTGGAAGGAATGGGACTTGAAGAAGTTGGTATTGCCACGGATAAAGGCAAAATCCTAACCAACCCTTATTACCAGACAAATATTCCAGGATATTATGCAATCGGCGATTGTGTAGGCGGACAAGCCCTCGCACATGTAGCTTCAGCAGAAGGAATTATCTGCGTGGAAAAGATATCCGGGCATCATCCGGAAGCTTTGGATTATAATAATATTCCTGGATGTACATACTGCTCCCCTGAAATTGCATCTGTAGGGATGACAGAAAAAGCGGCTAAAGAAAAGGGTCTTGAAATTAAAGTTGGAAAATTTCCTTTCACTGCCTCAGGGAAAGCTAGCGCCGCTGGAGCCAAAACAGGCTTCGTGAAATTAATCTTCGATGCAAAATACGGTGAACTTCTGGGTGCTCACATGATCGGAGCAAATGTTACCGAAATGATTGCTGAAATAGTTGCAGCAAGAAAACTGGAGTGTACCGGCCACGAGCTCATCAAAACAGTACACCCCCACCCTACCATGAGTGAAGCTATCATGGAAGCTGCGGCTGCAGCCTATGGGGAAGTTATTCATATTTAATCCTGGTTAATCGGCTGTTGTGTTCTATATGACAACAGCCGAAGCAAAATTTTGCTATCTTTAAGGAATATCTTATCCTGAATAAATGTGGCGCTCCCGCCTGAAGACCATTATAAAATGGAGTGCACCAGCGCTTCTTCTTCTCCTTCTGTTTCCTGTTTCACTTTTCCTTCTGGTCTACAATGGGGCCTTCGGAAAAGTTTACACTGCTGAAGAACTCCGTAGCATTCAAAATTATGAAGCTTCTGAGGTATTCTCTTCTGACGGGAAGGTGCTAGGGAGTTATTACCTCCAGAACAGAGTTAATATAGCTTTTAAAAATCTTCCTGCTTTTATTCCAAGTGCCTTGATTGCTACCGAGGATGCAAGATTTTATGAACACAATGGGGTAGATACCCACGGGCTCCTGAGAGTGTTTTTCAAAACTTTGCTGCTCCGGGAAAAAAACGCCGGAGGAGGTAGTACTATTGGGCAGCAATTGGCAAAGAACCTAATCAAACGACAGAATCATGGATTTTTATCCATGCCAGTCAATAAAATCAAAGAAGCCATTCATGCAGTACGTTTTAACAGTGTATACAGCCAGGAAGAAATCCTTACCCTCTATTTCAATACCGTTTCTCTTGGAGAAGACACCTATGGTTTTCAAAATGCCTCCGAACGATTTTTCAACAAGCCGTGCGACTCTTTACGAATAGAAGAAGCTACGGTGCTGGTGGGCATGTTAAAATCGCCGACCCGGTTTAATCCCCGCCTTCACCCCGACCTGGCCAGAGAACGACGCAACGTGGTGCTCGACAATATGGAGAAACGCCATTACCTGACTAAGCCAATTACGGATTCACTCAAGCAATTACCCCTTACGATTCACTACAACCGGAAGGGACCTAACGGAACGGAGGCTCCTTATTTTGTGGCTCAGCTCGAGCCTATGGTTAACAAAATTCTTGAGCCTTTACTTGACGAAGACGGAAAGAAATATGATCTCTACACCGGAGGTTTGAAAATATATTCAACACTTAATGGGGAGCTGCAGTCTACTGCTTTAACTGCCGTCCGAAGCCATATGCAGGTACTCCAGTCGGAGTTTGATAAATACTGGGCAGGGGCAGAACCCTGGGGGGCAAAGAGTCCACTGATCAACAATTGCATGCTTAACACAACACTTTTCAAGACCCTCTCCGATTCAGGCTATAGTAAAAAGAGGATTGATGAGATTTTTGCTAAACCGAAACAAACCGAATTGTTCGATTGGAATGGAGGCCATACAACGGTATGTTCTATGCTTGATTCAATCCGTTACTGCCAAAAACTTCTTCAGACCGGTTTTTTGGCGATGGACCCTTTTACGGGTCAGGTAAAGGTTTGGATCGGAGGAGATGATTATAATTACTTTGCCTATGATCATATTCGGGCTAAACGTCAGGTTGGGAGCACTTTCAAACCTATTGTTTATGCTGCTGCACTGGAGCAGGGTTTAACCCCTTGTGATTATATAAAGAACGAACAGAAAATCTATGATCAGTTCAATGGCTGGTCACCAGCAAATTCAGATGGGAAATATGGAGGAAAATATTCTCTGAAAGGCGCCTTGAGTCATTCCGTAAATGTGGCATCTGTTGAAGTGCTCCTCAGAGCCGGCATTGATAACGTCATGGCTCTGGCGAAAAAAATGGGAATAGAAAGTGCTATCCCCCGTGTTCCATCTATCGCATTGGGTGTGGCTGATCTCAGTCTCCTTGAAATAGTGAGAGCGTATTGCTGTTTCGCAAACGGGGGCATCAAAAAGGATGCGGTCTTCATCACCAAGATTGTAGATAGAAAGGGCAAGGTGATTTACAAAGCCCCGGACCAGACCGGAAACACGAGAGCACTGTCACCACAAAGTGCTTATTACATGAATCAGATGCTCAGCGCAGTCATCAATGAAGGAACGGCCAGTAGTCTAAGAAGCCAGTATCATTTCAGAGAAAACATGGCAGGGAAAACAGGCACTACCCAAAGCCAGGCCGACGGGTGGTTTATAGGATACACTCCTCAGTTGGTAACAGGGGCTTGGGTAGGCGCAGAAAGCCCAACAGTTCATTTCAATAGTTTACTTTACGGGCAAGGTGCACACATGGCTCTTCCCGAATGGGCTCTCTTCATGAAGGGCTGTAAAAGCAATAAGAGACTGAAAACCTATTTAAAAGGCAACTTTCCGCATGACCCTGGCCTGGAACCAATGCCGGGTTGCGACTCCTTCATTGATGATAATGGGCTCAAAAAAGCTTTTAAAAAAATATTCGGACGAAGGGTTAGACATCAGCACGATTGAAAGGCATAAAACATCATTAAAATGGTTTGATCTTTCGGGCAAATAGGTTTAACTTGGTTTAGAGATTTGTGAAGTTAAATAAACAAGCTGCCATGAAAAACCTGATTATCCTTCTTCTCCTTGCATTCACCTCCTCTCTGCAAGGTCAAACTTCAATTGTTTCAACGAATCCGGTCGCTGAAACAATCCTGACCGGGAATTATAACCCTGTAACCTATCTCGCTACCACAATCCTCAACCGCCCCGATACCTTATCGGCGGGAATCAATGCCGCTGTCAATTCTGATTCACTGAAAATAAATATTCTCCGGCTCTCCGCTTTCTACAACAGAAACACCGGTTCTGACACCCTCTCTTCCTCAAACGGTGTGGGAGCAGCACGCCGCTGGGTCTATTCCACACTCCAACGATACAGTGCCTCTTCTCAAAACCGATTGATACCTTCCTATCTCCAGTTCACCCAGTCAATCTGCAGTGTTAACCAGCACCGGGATATTTTTGCCGTGCTGCCTGGAATTGACACAACAGACAAATCTATTATCATCATAGAAGGTCATCTCGATAGCCGTTGCGAAGGTGTTTGTGATTCACTTTGTAAGGCAGAAGGCGTTGAAGATAATGCCAGCGGAACAGCACTCGTCCTTGAACTCGCAAGGGTGATGAGCCGTTATAGCTATAATCATACCCTTGTATTCCTCATTACCATAGGCGAAGAGCAAGGCCTCTATGGTGCAATGGCTTTTGCGACATTCGCCCAACAAAAGGGAATTAAGATAAAAGCTGTTTTGAATAATGATGTTATCGGAGGTATCATTTGTGGAAACACTTCTTCTGCACCAAGCTGCCCGGGCCCGGGAAATCTGGATAGTACCCAAGTCAGACTTTTCTCCCAGGGAGCATTCAACTCCCCACACAAAGGCTTGGCAAGGTTTGTTAAATTGGAATACAATGAACAACTGAAAGGGGTATCGGCGGTGCCAATGACAATAAGTATTATGAGTCCTGAAGACCGGACCGGGAGAGGTGGAGACCACATCCCCTTTCGTCAACTTGGATTTACTGCTATCCGGTTTACTTCAGCTAATGAAGATGGAAACGCAAATGTCACAAGTCCTTCTTATACCGACCGGCAGCATACCACACGCGATACCCTGGGTGCCAGTAAAACTCACAATGGAATCATTGACAGTTTTTTCGTTAATTTTCCATACCTGGGGCGTAATGCAATCATCAATGGTAATGCAGCAGCCATGTTAGGCATAGGACCTAAGCAACCAGATCTCATCCTTACGGCACCTTCTGCTTATACACTCCGCATCCAGATTATCAAACAAACCCAGTATCATCAATATCGCATTGGCCTGAGGACCCTGACAAATGACTGGGATACGCTTTACACCTTGACCGGAAAGCTTATTGACACCATCCAAAATCTCAACCCTGCCACCTATTTCGTAAGCGTTATGTCGGTAGACTCTAACGGCATTGAGAGCCTTCCCTCTACCGAATACACCGCTTCAACAACCTCTATAAACGAGCTGAAGGAAAATAAAGGGATACAACTGCTCGGCAACAGGCCTAATCCATTTGATGAAGCCACGTATATTGATGTGCTGGTTGATGAATACATAGCCTATAAGCAAGCCAGTATTGAAGTAAAAGATAACGGAGGAAGACTGGTGAAAACCTTGCCTTTAAGGCTTGAAAAAGGAATAAACGAAGTATTGTTTGAACATGATTATGAACGGAGCGGGGTGTATTACTATACCCTCGTTATAGACGGAAACATGATTCAAACCAAGGAAATGATCTTTGCTGATTAGGCTTTTCTCTTCAAGGAGGCCATGTAAAATCCATCTGAACCGGAAGAAGGAAGTATAATTTTTTCCGCAATCAATTCAAAAGCTCCTTTTTGTTCCTCCAGAAACTTCAAAACCTGAGCCGAGTTTTCAGAAGGAAGAATGCTACAGGTAGAATAAACCATCATCCCATCGGATTTTAGCATCGGAGAATAATTGCGCAAGATCTCTATTTGCAATTGTTTCACCTCTTCAATGCGTTCCATAGTAAGCTTCCACTTTGCATCCGGGTTGCGTCTGAGTACGCCTAAACCCGAACAAGGCACATCCAGCAGCAACCTGTCGGCCGAGGAGTCGAGACGCTTGATGGCTTTTACAGAATCCACCAGCTTGGGTTCTATGTTAAAGGCTCCTGCTCTGCGTGCCCTCTTCATCAGTTCATCCAGCTTCCATTGAGCTATGTCCAGGGAAATGATTTTGCCTTTATTATTCATCAGTGCAGCCAGGTGCAGAGACTTCCCTCCTGCTCCGGCACATGCATCGATCACTCTCATTCCGGGTTTGACATCCAGGAACCTCCCCACCATCTGGGATGAGGCATCCTGAATCTCAAAGAATCCTTCTTTGAACTGAGGAATCCGGAACATATTCTGACGCCTTTTAAGTATCAATGCTTCATCCAGACCTTCCACCTGCATGGTTTCCATATCCTGCAGGTTCAGGAGCCGGGTGAGTGTTTCTTTATTCGTTTTCAGCGTGTTGATCCGTAAGACAACCTCCGCTTCATGATTCAGGGATTGCAGTTCTCTTTCCCACTTATCACCCAGCTCCCTTTCGCCGAGTTTATCCATCCAGTCGGGGATGCTTTCTCTTAACCTTCTTATGGGTTGCAGGTTAGCATAGGCTTTCTTCATCCTTTCCGGGCGAAGGTTTTTAAATTCTTCCCATTGGGGTATTTCCACCTCATTAAGCATACACCAGGCACCAAACACGAGCCAATGATCCGTATCTTTTGCATCGGCCACTTCTTTCAGTAATCTCCACCAGCGGACAATTTCATAGGTCGTTTCCGCTATGAAGCGACGGTCTCTTGCTCCCCAGCGTGGGTTAGACTTGAGGGTACGTTCTATGACCTTATCGGCGTACTTCTTCTCATCAAAGATTTCACCTAAGTTGCGTATAACTGCATGGACTACGTTGGGAAAGAGTTTCAATCGGATATGAATTAGGATGCGAATTTACGAATAGTTTGACTGGAAGAGATGCCTCCTTTTCCGTATCTTTGTTCAAATTCCAAAGGACATGAAAAGTGTATTAAACACCATTGAGGAGGCGATTGAAGCAATCCGGGAAGGAAAAGTCATTATTGTGGTTGATGATGAAGACCGGGAGAACGAAGGTGATTTTATTACCGCCGCCCGTAATGTAACTCCGGAAGTGATCAATTTTATGGCTACTCACGGAAGAGGCCTTATCTGTGCTCCAATTATTGAAGACCGGGCCGAAGAGCTCGGCCTGGAGATGATGGTATCCAATAATACTTCTATTCATACCACCCCGTTCACTGTATCCATAGACCTGCTCGGTCATGGTTGCACCACCGGTATCTCGGCAAGCGACCGCTCAAAAACAGTTAAAGCACTCATCAATCCGGCCATCCGCCCCGATGAATTCGGAAAACCGGGTCATATCTTCCCACTCAAGGCACGGAAAGGGGGGGTCCTCCGAAGAGCTGGACATACGGAAGCCACTATTGATATTTCCCGATTGGCTGGCTTCGAACCAGTTGGAGCATTGGTGGAGATTATGAATGAGGACGGCACCATGGCCCGCCTACCTCAGCTTCTGGATATTGCAAGCAAATTTGACCTGAAGATTATATCTATTAAAGACCTGATTGAATACAGGCTCAGGATTGAGACTATTATTCAAAGGGAGGTATCTGTTAAATTACCTACGGTATGGGGTGATTTCAACCTCATCGCTTACAAACAAACCACTACAGACCAGGAACATCTGGCTCTTATCAAGGGCACCTGGGAAAAAGATGAACCTGTTCTCGTAAGAGTTCACTCTTCCTGTCTGACCGGAGATATATTCGGCTCTTGCCGTTGTGACTGCGGGCCTCAGCTGCATAAATCGATGGAGATGATTGAAAAGGAAGGAAAAGGGATCATCGTATATATGAACCAGGAAGGCAGAGGCATTGGTTTATTGAACAAGCTCAAAGCTTATAAACTGCAAGAGGAAGGAATGGATACGGTGGAAGCAAATATTGAGCTTGGCTTCAAAATGGATGAAAGAGACTATGGCGTAGGAGCTCAAATTCTAAGAGATCTCAAGGTTTGCAAAATCAGGCTCCTCAGTAATAATCCTAAGAAAAGAATTGGATTGCTGGGTTACGGACTTGAGATCGTGGAAACATTAAGTATAGAGATACCTCCCAATCCACATAACCGGGTTTACCTGGCTACAAAGAGGGACAAGATGGGGCATTCCCTGAAATTTAAGTAATCGCTCCGGATCAGGCATTTTCATTTCCTATTTCTGGACTGGAACAGATCCCCGTAACATCTTCCGCAATTTCTCACGGTAGCGTTTTATCAGTTCATCAAATGTATTGAACTCTTCCCGGTATGCAAGACCCACTCCCTGTGAGTATGGTGCATCCGCATTCAATACGGTATTGTCATTTGTTTTATTATACGCCTTAAGCCTGAGCTTTCCGCTCTTGGTCAGCTTATATTCTACACTTAAGTCACCAACAAGGTTAGTCGTACCCGTACTTTTCTGGTTCGCGCCTCCGTTGATGACTGAGCCATCAACGGTAAGCCGGTCGTTCAACACCTGGGTAGACATTGCCAGCTCCATTTCATCCCGGGTAGCCACATCACCGGGTCTGTATTTCACGCGTAAGTCAAAATCTTTACTGATCTGGGAAAGCCAGTTACTCAGTTGGTTCGATAAGAGCTCACTGGTGGTAGCATTGACTGCACCCACTCCGGAGTTCTGGGCTTCAAATCCAAGCGGAGGAACAAAATTATTCAGTACCAATAAGGCCAGAACCTGTCGGTTTACTTCCTGCTCATTATTGATATTCCGTTTTACCTCCTGCTGGGTGGTTTCATCCACGGTAGGAATTTCAATCTCAAAATTGATTGCCGGCTGCAAGAGGTTTCCACTCAGCGACATGATACAATTGACCGGATACCTTCTTCCGGAGGTGTCGGTTTGCACCACAGGTTTCAGGCTCGCTCTTAAAAGATAATCGGCCTTCAGGTTAATAGTGGCATCTTTCGGATCTCCAGACCAACTGATCGTTCCTCCTTTTTCGATTTTAAACTTTTTATTAATCAGATTTTTCAGGGTGAAAAGATATTCACCCGTTTCAATAGAGTAATCACCCAGCATAGAGAATTTACCCAGTGTACTGATATTCATCTGAATGTTACCATTCCCTTTCGCTTTGATGACGTCACCCACCTTCTGGTCGAAGATCATTTGAATATTTGCATCAGGAGTAACCTCCAGATTAAAGTTCAAACTAATTCCGTTGAGGTTCACCTTGTAGGTGTTGATATTCTTCACAGAATCTTTCCGTACAAACCGTATAAAATTGTTCTGACCTATTTCAGCTGTGTTTTCAAGTGGGATAAAGACGTTTGTATAATGGGTACGGCTAGTTTTCTTCTCATAATATTTTTCAGTTTTTACATTCGCCTCAATATTCAGCTGATCCACGGTGCCACTTACTTTCACCGGGCCGGAAACAAAAGCTGTTCCGTAGTAATCCGGATTGTCAGATTCAATCGTATTCAGGCACATGAAATCGTACGTTTCAATTGGATAATTCAGATGGAAGTTCCGGTAATGATCATGTGTAAGTTTTCCATTATGTACCACCGCCTCGTTTCCGAATTCATCCAGGATCACAAATCTGGGCATAACAAAGGCGTCTTCTTCTATATTGATCAACTGATCCTTGAAGTGATAGTTTGTATTCAGGTAATTGAATGTTACTTTATCACCGCTTGCGACAACAGAGCCTGTTAGTATCGGTTGCTTAATAGAGCCTCTGAGCTTGAGGTTCCCCGAAAATAGTCCTTCGAAATTTCTGCAAAAATCTTTTACGTAGGGTTTGAAGACAGACATACTGACCTGTTTGAGTCCCAGATCAAAATCGAGATTATTATCCGGTTTGGAAGGGTAATAATTTCCGGAGAACATCACATCAGGCAGAGTCCCTCTTGTAAAATTTCCATGCAGATAGATAGCTTCTTTTTTCTTGTCCCATACCGACTCCACCGTTCCGGTACCCACAGTATCGCTATTAACTTGTAAAGAGGTAAAGGAGGAAGCGCTGGTAAAAACAAGATTATGGTAGATATCTGAAACTGTTGTTTTACTGTCTATGAAACCGCTCAGGGAAACCCCACTGGAACGCAGGAGGGTGTTAATATTCGCAAGGTTGAAATTTCCGACAAGGATGGAGAGGTAATCAGACTTATCATTAGAGATGACTCCATTGAGGCTCAGGGTTTGGTTGTGGTTACCGAATCCGAAATCCTGAAAAGTGATCCTTGAAGAATCAAAACTTACGAGGCTGACCCCTTTTTCTTTCCAGAGGGAATCTTCAAGAAAAATATTTGCTTTTTCTATTTTCAAATTAGAGGAAGTGGGGGAGAGAATTTTCATGCCGGCTTTAACAGATCCCGAATATTTTTTATGGGTGTCATTTTTCCAGTCCATCTGAAAACCTATTGAATCATTTGCCTCCACTGTTTGGAGGGAGAATTGATCTACTCCAACACTATCGCTGAACAGGATTCTGGAACTGGTTGTATTGATACTCATCTTAGAGCCGTTTTCGCTTTCTGCGTGCAGGTTCCAATCGGCAATACGGTTATGATAAAGGCCCAGTTGCCTGGAAGCCACATCCAGTTTAAGCAAATGGGTTGTTGTATTTACCGTACCATTCAGACTGGTGTTATGAGCAGCTGTAATGTCCGGAAAGAAAAGAGAACTGATTATATCCGTGTTTTTCAAAACGATGTTGAAAGAAAAATCTTTCGGAATCTCGGAGGTCTTTTTGAGTTTCACAGGGTCCATGAAATAAGCAGGAATGAACTCGGAAAATATTTTTCGGGTATAGCTTTTTATATCGAGAAAGGTGAACTGTCCGGAAACAGATGCATCCACATAATCGGAGTTCAGGGAAATAATTTTGCGGTCTGTGTTTTCATTAGCGAACACACTCACTTCCGGAAGAAAGGCTTTCTTCTTGTCCTGCGTATAGCTTACTCCGGTCAATGTGACCTTTCCAAGTAGGTTATCAAGATTATCCCCGGATAGGCTGACTTCCGCTTTGGCTGAGAGAGATGCCGACTGTCCTCCATGAAAAAAATGCAGTGCTCCCAGGTTGGCATCTCTTACTTCCGCTGTAAAATCAAAAAGCGGTTTCTTGCCTTTAAAATCGATCTGACCTTTATAGCGGAGATTTATATTCTCATCTTCTATACTCAATCCTCCTTTGAGTTCTTTTCTGGAAAAGTCTCCGTCGAATTTGATATTCTTATAGGTGTACTGATTCAGTTCCAGATATTGTGCAATACCATTCTTCAATTTCACTTCTGCATTTGAATTGCTGATATCCGAACCACTAAACTCCCCGCTCATAGAAAGTTTGCCAAATCCCTGAAGAGAGAAAAACTTTCCGATGTCGAAATCCTTCACCGAAAGCTTTCCATTGTAAGACATTTTTTTATCAGGGTTCGTACGTAAAGTAATATCGGATGAAACTGAACCCAGCGCTGTATTGAATTCTCCGAAAGCAACAAACTCACTTAAAAAACCTTCCCAGGTTCCCCGAAAGCGAATATTACCAAGAGAGGCAAAGTTCGGAGGCAGTTTCAGCATTTCTTCCTTGCGGAATGGAGGAACCGGCATCTGTTCCAGGTCTTCTTTGTTGGTAATCAGGTTAGCAGTTTTGAAGACAATATAGGTCTGGGAAATATCCGGAAGCCCTTGAAAGCTGATATCACCTGTTAGTCTCGAATTCTTTCCAAAAACAAGTTCCACATCCTTTCCTTTCAGGTTATTGATTTTACCGGTGACGGTGCCTTTAACCAGGTCGAGTTTTTTATGCACTCCCCGTAAGTCTTTTGCAAAAAATGCGACATCCGCCATTTCTACTGTGGAAGGAATAAAGACAGCCTTCAGCGTGACACTGTCTGCGAAATCTTCAAAATTATGTGGATCACGATAGTTAAAGAGCAGGTATGCATTTACCGAACTGCTGGCGGTAACCAAATGCAAGTCTTTAAACTCAGCCGAATGCTGACTGAGTTCCGCATCACCCGACATGCTTTTAAGAATAAACCCGCTTCTTTCCCTGCAGCTCAGGTATTCAACATTGCTATGCAGTGTATCACCATGAACACGAATATCTGTTAAACGGGCATTGATACCTGTTGCCCGGATATTTCGGTAGTTTATTCCCCAGCTGGTATCGGTATTCTGTTTAAAGTCATACACAAATTCCATATTGGTGATATTGATGGAATTGAGATTGAATTTCCAGTTAGGACCTGAACTCGGTTTGGTATGCTGATCAGGTCCCGAAAGCGCGTCGGTGAGAAAGGTGTAAGCCATATCATGCTCTCCCTTGTATTTTTTTAGTTTTATTTTGGCATTCACTAGGCTCATTTCGTCAATGACAAACCAGCGGTCTCTCAAACCGAAATAAGCGATCTCCACTTTCAGCTTCGGGGCGGTAAGAACAGTATCACCATGCTGGTCACCAATGAAAACATCTTCGAGGACGAGGGTCTTCACGAGCTCGAAATTCACCCCTCCCACCGTTACTCTGGTTTTTAGTTTTTCGGAAAGATTAGCCGCTACTTTCCGGGTCAGCCAGGTTTGGACAGAAGGAGAACGTAGGAGGAGCCAGAAACCAACCAGGAGGAGGAGGATGGATCCGAGCGTATAAAGGAATATTTTACCTAGTTTTTTGATACTTTTGAATGATTAAATCAAAGCAGATCAAAATTACTCAAAATATGAGCAACAGGCCTGTTTTCATACTGGGGATTGAATCCTCCTGCGACGATACATCCGCTGCCGTAAGCCGTAATTCGGAGATCCTCTCGAATATTACAGCCGGTCAGGAAGTGCACCGTCTCTATGGGGGTGTTGTTCCTGAACTGGCTTCCAGAGCTCATCAGCAGAACATTGTTCCGGTGGTCAAGGCAGCATTGAAAAAAGCCGGGGTTACCCTTGCTGACATCAACGCGGTTGCTTTTACCAGGGGGCCCGGACTGATGGGTTCCTTGCTGGTCGGAGGATCCTTTGCCAAAGCCCTTTCCCTTGCAAAAAACATACCCCTTATTGAAATCAATCATATGCAGGCGCATATCCTGGCTCATTTTATTACGGAAGAAGGGAAAGAGTCACCTGCTTTCCCGCTGCTATGCCTGACTGTTTCCGGAGGCCATACCCAGATTGTAAAGATGAAAGGCCTGTTTGAAATGGAGGTCATTGGAGAAACGATCGATGATGCAGCAGGGGAGGCTTTTGATAAAGCTGCAAAAATCATGGGACTGCCCTATCCCGGCGGCCCGCTGGTAGATAAATATGCAAACACCGGCAACCCCCTTGCGTTTAAATTTCCGCATCCTAAAATTCCGGGGCTGGATTTCAGTTTCAGCGGCCTCAAGACTTCCATTCTCTACTTTATTGAAAGTCAACGTCGGCTTGATCCTGAGTTTACAGACAACAGGAGGGATGATTTATGCGCTTCCATACAGGAAACCATCGTTTCAATCCTCCTGGAGAAGCTTCAAACAGCATCCAGAGAAACAGGAATTCAGACCATTGCCATTTCAGGAGGGGTCTCGGCCAATTCCGGGCTCCGAAAAAGGCTTTTGAAGGAGGCAGAAGGTATGCATTGGAAAGTATTTATTCCTAAATTTGAGTATTGTACCGATAATGCAGCCATGATTGCTGTGAGTGGTTATTTTAAGTTTCTCCGCAAGGAGTTTGCGTCTCAGAGCATTTCACCGGCAGCGAGGTACAAAATATGATCCTAACTTGAAACAGCTCGCCTCTCTTTGTCTTTTCTTCGTCCTCAGCAGCTCCCTGTCTGCTCAGGAATTGCTGGACTATAACCACCACCGGCCAGCACCGATGAAAATGCCGAGGATTATCAAGATCAGTCCTGGCAATATGCTTATCGGGCCTATACCCTTCTTTACTGCAGCATATGGATTCCTTTATGAGACTCCTGTTGCTAAGAGACAATCCATTCAGGTGGGATGCTCTATTCTGGGTGAGGGATTGGCTTTCCGTATTTTGCAATCAGGTTCATCACTTTATGGATCACAAACACTCGAAACAGGTATTGAATTGCAGTTTGCATACAAGTTCTACCTGTCGAAGAAGAGACGCGTCGCTCCACGCGGCTGGTACGCAGGGCCTCTTATCCGGTTTACATCGGGAGGAGTGGGGACCGATTATGACTACCGCATCAAGAACTATTATCTGGAGTTTGAACAGTTCGATTATAATCTGATTTTCGGAACCCAGATGATACGGAGAAGCGGCAGGGGATTTGTAGTTGACTTCTACCTGGGAGCAGGATACAAAAATCTGGTCACGACACAGCATTTTTCGGCTACCTATTCGGCTCCATACTCCGTGGAAGGGAATACGCTTCTAAGCACCCATTTTAACTTTCTTATCGGAATCAATTTTGGTTGGGGATTCTGTCCAAGAGACCCTCAGTAGATCACGCGCTATTGAATGATATTGCAGTGTCCGATAAACCTGTGTTTGTTTCCGAGGTAATCAAACAGGTCACAGCGCCAGACATAGGTATCGATCTGCGCAATATTGGCACCGTTATTTGCCCTTCCATCCCATCCATCGCCCCAGGTATGTGTTTCCCACATCAGGTTACCCCAGCGGTCAAACATCATTAAGTGATAGCGGGTCGGGTCAATACCAACTCCTTGAGGAAACCATGTTTCATTCTTACCATCACCATTGGGTGTAAAGGTGTTCGGAGCATAAAAGGTAAAATAAGGCTGAATGCAGACCGGCTCCTTAGCCGTATCTAAACAGCCGAAATTATTCTTAACAATAAGGGTAGCTGTAAAGCAACCCGTATCCGGATAGGTGAATTGAGGATTTTGTAAAGTAGAAGTTGAATTTGCAAAATCTCCGAAATTCCAGGACCAACTGATGGCACCGGTACTCAGGTCGGTAAATGTTATTTCCGAAGCAACGATGGAGGTAGGTTGAGGGCTCAGACTGAAAGCAGCCTCCGGGTCAGGCCAGGCATCCATATAATTGGTACGTATCATCGTGCCCGGGCAACCGTTTACATCTATGATATGTTCCGTCACCGAATAGATTCCCGGAGTGTTGTAACAATGTGCAACTCCTGTACACCCGGTGCCTGTTGATCCATCCCCGAAGATCCAGGTGGCCGTAGCACAGCCAGGTACGGAGATCGATGTGAAAGTAGCACAGAGAGGAGTACACCCTGCCGTATCGGATGCAAGGAAGGTTACTATTGGTGCAGGATTCACGTTCACTAAAACGGTGGCAGAATCCGATGGAGTTCCGCAGTTATCCGTAACAATAACTGTATAGGTTGTTGCCGTCAGAGGGGTAGCCAATGGATTCTGAATATTGGTGCTGCTCAATCCTGCAGGAGGCATCCAGTTGTATAAATAGACTCCGCTTCCACCGGTTGCAATGGCATGTAAAGTATCTGCAACGCCTGGGCAAATCGGATTGGCCGGATTAACAACTACTTCGAGCGGAGGATTAACGGTAATCGTTACCATGGCAGGAAGAGAAACACAGGTATTCACATCGGTAGCAATGACGGTATAGGTAGTGGTAATAATAGGACAAGCCGGACTTGCAGCAGGAAACCCGTTCAGGGTCCATGCATAAGTATATCCGGGTGTTCCTCCACTACCCGTTCCTGAAAGCGGGAAACACTGACCGATGCATAAAGTAAGTGCGGGCATAGGTGTTACTACAACAGGGGTAGGCTGACCAATCAACACAGTGGCAAGACTGGTACATCCGGCACTATCGCGTATGGTACAACTCCAGGTACCGGCTGTGAGGCCTGTTGCAATGGTTGTTCCTTGTCCGGCTGCAGGAAGAGGGCTCCAGGTATAAGTATAAGGTGGTGTTCCCGCGGTAGCCAGTGCAGTTGCCGAGCCATTAAATCCTCCGAAACAAGTTGCATCCACATGGGCAGGGATGGAAGCTGTTACCCCTGCGATATTTTGCACCACTACCGTATTGCTATCTACACACCCATTTGCATCATGCAGATGAACGGTATAGGTTCCGGGAGGGATGAAGTTATAGGTATTAGCTGCAGACCCTGGTGCTGCAGGAAGCCAGATATAAGAAAATGCTCCTGTTCCTCCCGTTGCGGCTACGGCAGCCCATCCATCGGCCTGATTACAATAGGCCGCATGTGCGGTCATCACCAAGTTTATTGGCGGTGGTTGGGTGACGGTGCTGATTGCCTGTGCCGTGCAACCATTTATATCGGTGATCGTCACCGTATACGTACCGGCGCATACATTATTACAGCTTGCAGAAGTACAACCGGTGTTCCATGAATAAGTATAAGCAGGAGATCCTCCTGTAGGAATACATATCAGTACCCCGTCACAACCTGCATTGCAATGCGTAGCAACTCCGGCTGCCGTTACGGTGAGCAACGGAGGTTGAGATATGGTAACCGTAGCTGTTGCTGTACAGCCATTAGCATCAGTGACAGTAAGGATATAGGCACCGGCTGATAATCCTACAGGTGTTGGTGTGGCTCCGGCAGCGGGGTTCCAGGCCCAGGTATAGGCTCCGGTTCCTCCGGTAGCAGTTGCTGTGGCGGTTCCGTTAGCGCCTCCAAAGCAGCTTACATCGGTATGTGCGGTGATGACAGGGGCCAATGCGGCAGGTTGAGTAAGTGTTATCGGAACGGTAACCACACATCCGTTAGCATCGGTAATGGTACAGGTATAGGCTCCTGCAGGAAGGTTGTTCGCTGTAACCGCATTTCCTCCGGCAGGGGTCCATGCGTAGGTGATAGGAGCAGTACCTCCGGTCACCACCACCGAAGCAGAACCATTTGTTCCTCCGAAGCAGGTTGGGTTAACCACCGGTCCGGCTACAGCCGTTTGTCCAGTTGTACCCAGCACATTGATGATGGTTGTGCAGGTGCAAAGATTTGCATCCGTAACTGTACAGGTATAATTTCCTGCGAGTAAACCTGTTGCTGTTTGCGTAAGTTGTCCTCCGGGGTTCCAGGAATAAGTATAAGCACCCGTTCCTCCAGCTGGTGTAGCCGTAGCTGTACCTGTTGCACTGCCACAAGGTGCAGGAGTCATGGAAGAGGTGGACGTCAGTAAAGCAGGCTGTGTCACGATCATGGTGGGTGCTATGACACATCCGTTTGCATCTGTAATCGTACAGGTATAGGTTGCAGCTCCAAGTCCAGTGGCACCAGGTGCGGCGCCTCCAGCAGGGGTCCAGGCATAGGTATAAGCTCCCGTTCCTCCACCCGCTGTAACGGTTGCAGTGCCGTTGGCTCCTCCATTACAAAGGATATTGGTAGAGGCAGTAGTGGCTGTTAATGCCGGAGGTTGAGTAATGGTAACAACAGATGGCACGGTGCAGCCATTGGCATCTGTAACCGTACAGGTGTATAAACCAGCACTCAATGGGGTGCCGGTTGCTCCTGCTCCACCCGCGGGTGCCCAGGCATAAGTATACGCAGCTGTACCACCGGTGGGTGTTACCGTTGAAGAACCATTTGTTCCACCGTTACAGGTAACGTTAACTTGAGTATTTGTTGCCGCAAGCACGGCAGGTTCCGTGATCGTTACCGTCGCAGAACTTACGCAGCCTGATGCGTCGTTCACAGTCACTGTATAGATTCCCGCCGTGAGTCCTGTAGCATTAGGGCCTGCACCGCCCGAAGGAGTCCAGGTATAGGTATAAGGACCTGTACCTCCGACAATAGCGGAGTTGGCACTTCCATTATTTCCACCGTTGCATGAAACATTCGTTTGCGTAGGAACAGAAATGACCACTCCAGTTGTACTGACCACAATACCTGTGCTCGTCTGTACACAACCCGTCGCATCTGTAACGGTGCAGGTATAGGTACCTGCATTCAATGCACTTGCAGTAGCTGCTGTTCCTCCGACGGGGGTCCAGGAATAACCGTAAGGGCCTGTACCCCCTGCTACACCTACAGTGGCTGTTCCCGTAGCAGCGGTGCAGGAAGTAGGAGTGGTAGAAGGTGTCAGTGTCATGCCAGCCGGTTGAGTGATCGTAACCACTTGTTGAGAAGTACAACCTCCGGCGTCATTCACCGTGCAGGTATAGGTGCCGGCAGCAAGCCCTGTGGCCGTGGCAGCTCCTCCACCTGAAGGAGTCCAGGTATAGGTATAAGGAGCCGTTCCGGTAGCTGTAATGGTAGCGGTTCCGGTAGTGCCTCCGAAACAAACATCGTTCGTTTGGGTGGACGTTAAAGTGAGTGTTCCAACAGAGCCTGTAATAACAACAGAAGCAGACACCGGTTTAAGTGCGCAACCCGGTGTTGCGGTAACCGTATAGGTTCCTGCACAAAGATTGGAAAGGTTCGCGGTGGTGGCCCCTCCGGGGCTCCATGAATAGGTTACTGCGGTTGGATTTCCACAAAGAGTGGTGGTAGCATTGGCTGTTCCTATACAACTGCAACCGGCAGGCGTTGATGCAATCGTTACATTCAGTGTAGTCACGACCGCAAGGTCAAACGATTCCACAAAACCAATTCCGGTAGTGAGCAGGGTGTTATTCACTCCAAGCCTCACATCATATACTGTGTTTGGTACAGCCATGGTACCTGTTTGTGTCAGAGCCACATTATAAACTTTGATCACGTTTCCGGTACCTGCATAAATATTATCACAAAGGTCAACTGCCAAACCTCCTGAAGATCGCGCCGTACCTCCTGTTGCAACCTGAGCAATAAATGCTCCGGTTGTTTTGTTCCACTTTTTCACGGTGGCTCCATCATAGGTATAGACAAAGTTAAGGCTGCAGGCCAATCCGTTAAAACCATTGTAACCAGTGGTTCCGTTGACGTAGGTAAATCCTGTAAACTCAGGGATGGTATATCCATCTGCGACCACATACACCGCTGGAGCCAGTGCAGGCATCGGTGCTTTGAATAAGGTATTATCGAATGCCGGATAACCGGCAAGGCTTTTGGTGGTTGCCATGTAACAAAATCCTCCGGAAGGATCTGTGCAGAGAAGCGTGATGTCATGATATCCATTGTCGACTGTTCCGATAGAGTTTACCGGATTAATGGTAACCATGTTAGTATCGAGCATAGCCGTCTGGTGTTGCCCGGTGGTACCACCCGCCCCGATCACAATCTGCCTGGAACAGGGGTCATAATCGCATCTCCAGAACTCATCTTCACCAGCATTCCCTGGGAAAATAGGGCCTTGTGTTCCGTTGGGATTCACTTTAATAACCTGAGCTCCTGATCCGGAAGTATTATAACCTTCCACAATATAAGCTGCACTGCTGACCTCGTCCGTACACATATCTCCGTAATAAATTCCTGAAATCGGGAATGCACTGTACGACCAAATCAGCGCCCCTGCACTTGTAAATTTCTCCAGTACATAAGGATTATAAGATCCATACACATATACGTTTCCGAGATTATCAAAGTCTACATCATATCCGGAGTCATAGCTTGCAAACAAAGGATCTGTGGTCCACGGATCCACCACCACCGTTCTGCTGTGATCATAATCGCCAAGGATATGAAATGAAATCTCAGACTTATTCAGAGAATAGGATGAATGCAATGGAGCCTTGTCGGACTGATAAAAGGTAACAGGTGCATGATCTGTAAAATCTCCCGGTTCAAAGGGAATAAGCAGGTCGCCAGAAGGGGTCAGCTTCAGACCATCTCCCGAATAATTCATTTTCACCAGACTCAGGTCCGCTCCGGGATGAAGGATGAGGCTGTACTTAATACCTCCTTTATCGACCGGTAGGATATATTCCACATCAATATTCGGATAAAGGTCTTTGTAAGTGATCTTATTATAACCGTGAGCAATAATTGTTTTGTTTGCACCTTCCGGGTAGGTAAAGTAGTAGGAAGTCGAACCTTCGGTTAAAACGGTAGGAGATGGATTGGCTCCAACCCAGAGGCCTTGCATATAATGCATGATTGAAGAAGATGCTCGTTGCTTCTCTGACGGCCCTTTCTTATCACTCTCTTCTTCCAGTTTATCTCTCTCCGCCTCATCCAGCAATTTCACTTCTTCGTATGAGTAGCAGATTCCACTGGCTGTAAAGTAAACCTTCATCTGTCCGGCCTTAGCATAATAGAGTACAGGAGTGTTTCCGGGAACCTTCCCGTTGAACTGCCCTTTATTCTCAATAAAAACATGGTGATCAAAAAGGTCGGAAGTCTTGAATGGAATGGAATGACCGTTATTTTTTCCTCCTGCCAAGGCGGTTAAACCGGCCATGCAGAAATACAACACGAACCAAGCCTGAATACGAAACCGGAGTAAATATCTTGCCATGAACGGGGATTAAAAGAGAGTTGTCTGTTCTAAAACTCAAGGTACGATATTATAACAAAGAAGACAAGGGAAAAGGGGAATAAATATGACAAAAATTAAAAATTAATTGGAAGTCGAAAAAAGGAAGACTTGCGAAGGGGTAATTTATAGGATTTGGAAGGCTTTTTCATACTCCCCATGCAAAAGCTCCCATGCTTCCCAGGACCATTGTTCCTCTTTCCCTTCCAAAGATGCCGTAAACAGATCGAGATGAAGGTGCCAGCCGGCGGCCAGTAAGGAGAGTTCGTACTTGGGATGAAAGGTATGCTCAAGTATCAGGATGCAGGAATTGCTGGCACCCGGGTTGAACTTCCATTGAACCGTGGAACCATCAACATTTTCATCTTCCCAGGTATGATCGAGGAGCGTATTCTGTTTAATCCTGGTGATGATGCCTTTTGCTGTATATCCCGTTCGTTTATACTTCATTTCAATCTTTCCCCCAACAGCTTCATCAAAATGTCCTTTCATCAGCCAGCTTTTAAACGCTTCAGGATGCATGAACGCATTCCAGACTTCTTCCACAGGGAAAGGGAGGTTCCTTGAAAAAGTTAGAATCTGGCTGTCGTTACTACGAATTAACTTTCCGTATGCATTCATGGAATCAACCGGGGATTTTAGAGGATATGCTAAATAACGAAAAATAAGCGGATGGATCAAGCTGGCCTGATTTTTTTAACCTGCGCTTAATGTAAAATGAATTATGAAAGGTAATAGGGCACGGACATCCGTTCACGCAGATCTGACGGGCTAGTATGTGTGATAGGGATTTGTGTTTGCAGCCTTCGCTGAAGCTTCGGCTGCTACAAGCACAGCAATCTCTCGCATGCATTTTTACACACTGTCATTCAGAACGAAGCGAAGCATGCATCCACACTGTCATTCAGAACGAAGCGCAGCCTGTGTGTTGGAGTGAAGAATCCCTTCATCCCTAAAGTCATTCAGAACGCCCCTCCTGAGCCTCTCTTCTTTTTTGCTTGATCAAAAAAGAAGCAAAAAAATCAAGACGGCATGAATGCTCACACACAAGCAACACGGCACCGCATGCCGTCATTGCCAACGCACATTTCCCGATTTATCCTTCGTATCAAATGTCATTCAGAACGAAACGGAGAACCTGCGCTGTAGTGAAGAATCCCATTGCTAATAAGAGTAAGCCCAGAGAACGACCTTCTCCAGGCTTACTCAAACATAGATTACATTCCTACTTACTCAGACTAAGAAACGTAAACACTCAGCACCGGACTCCAAGGTCCTTCCACCGATTTGGTAACTAACGCCACCCGGAAGTAGTATTTCGTACCAGAGGTAAGTCCGGTTTTGAGATACTTCGTCACGGTGTTGGTTGAAATCGTTACCCAACTGGACAGGGTGTTAGGATCGGTGGTCATCTGATAGATATAAACCGATCCTTTCAAAGCCTTGGTATTCAACAATACCGATCCCGGAGTAGGTCCGTTCACAGCAGTGAATACTTTAGGCTTGCGTGTTGGCGTCTTGCGGACACTCATTCCTGCACTTTCAATGATGGCGATGGCATTGGCATCATCTGCATTCGCAATGGCTTCAACATAAGCCACTTGTTGTTTTAGCAGAAGCTCCAGGGCTTTCACCGCGGCATGCATCGGACTTGCAGTTCCCTTGGCTTTGGTTTGTGCCGTCGCAAGCGCATCAGACGCAAGCGTAATCGCAGCACTTATC
>Ga0207068_1074_pt2 | contig 28614 bp, 29 predicted proteins | sample Alteio_BWMinCont_23_FD_153475 | JGI IMG/M metagenome (GOLD analysis project Ga0207068, IMG submission 153475) | Enriched cells from forest soil in Barre Woods Harvard Forest LTER site, Petersham, Massachusetts, United States -... | ecosystem: Environmental > Terrestrial > Soil > Temperate forest >... | reverse complement strand
TTGCGTGGTGGCTAATTTTTTAAACTGCTCTATTTTGTCCTGAATACTTTGGTTCATATACAAATATAATTAAACGACTAAGCAAAAGCAATTACTTTTTTAATTTAAACATATAATAACGGTATAAATCATGCCGGGTTCTCGAGTAATCGAATGGCTCCGGCCTGGGCTTAAAAAAAGGCGTTCCATCTGCCTTAAGTTCAATTTCCATTTGATTGCGAAGAAGTTTGACGTACCAATCCACACCAATGCAAAGGACATACTGGCTTAAATGTTTGCGATTAGCTAAAAACATACTATGATATAACGTTGCCCTAATATCATCTGTGCCATCTAACCCAATTGCTGATTCAGGATATTCACTTAGAAAAGAAACCGCGAAAAGAATTATGGTAGAAAATAACTTGTCACTGTAACTATGCTTTAATCTTACTTTATCATTTATCTCTCCCTTTTCGGTTAATGGCCCCATTGCAAGGTTATAAACACCAGGTAAAAATTTATCAGGATGCGGCTTAATTTCCACTCTGATCAATTCCAGGGTTGAATTTCGCTGAGGCGAATAAAACTCCATGATAGATAAATTATTATTAAAAGTTACCAAAGTAGGTTGAAAGGTTTCTTCAAAATCTATAGTGAACATTGGAATGAGGTTATGGTATAATTGCAAATGTAGAAACTTTGTTGCAATCAATGAAAAAGAGAGTTATACACAAAGCCCGGAATCCTAAAATCCCGGGCTTTAACAACTTCCTTGTCCGCCATAGCTTTAGCGACGGCGGATCACTCAAAATATTCCTTCATCCGTTCAAAAAAGCTTTTCTCATTTTTGCCGGGATTGGGTTTAAAGTTTGGCGAAGTTTGTAATTTCTCCAATATATCGCGTTCCTCGCGGCTGAGGGCTTTTGGCGTCCAGATGTTTATATGCACCAACTGGTCGCCACGGTGGTATGAGTTTACTTCTGGTACGCCTTTACTTTTCAGGCGCAATATTTTACCTCCCTGGGTGCCTGGGTCAATCTTTATTTTAACCTTGCCGTCAATGGTAGGCACTTCAACGCTCGTGCCTATGGCAGCATCCACAAAGCTGATGTGCAGGTCATAGATCACATTATTGCCATCGCGCTTTAGTGTTTCGTGCGGTATTTCTTCAATAAGGATGATCAGGTCGCCTGGCATGCCGCCACGTGGGGCTGCGTTGCCTTTGCCGCTCATGCTCAGTTGCATGCCTTCGCTAACGCCTGCAGGAATGTTTATGCTGATTGTTTCTTCGCCGCGCACCACGCCATCACCATGACAAACGGTACATTTTGACAGTATGGTTGATCCTTCGCCGTTGCAGGTAGGGCAGGTGCTGGTAGTTTGCATCTGGCCCAGTATGGTATTTGTTACCCTGCGCACTGCGCCCGAGCCGCCGCAGGTTTTACAGGTTTGAAATGAAGACCTGTCTTTAGCGCCTGTACCGTCGCAGGTTTTGCAAACTATCTGCTTGTTAACTTTTATCTTTTTCTCGGTGCCGTTAGCAATTTCTTCCAGCGTTAACCTCACTTTTATACGCAGATTACTGCCACGGGCTACCCTGCGACTGCCAGAGCTGCCACCTTGCCTGCCGCCAAAAAAGCCTTCGAACGGACTGCCGCCGCCAAATATATCGCCAAACTGGCTGAATATGTCATCCATATTCATGCCGCCGCCGCCATAACCACCGCCATTGGCAGAGTGTGCGTTGGCGGCATGGCCAAACTGGTCATAACGCTGGCGTTTCTCAGGATTACTCAATACCTCGTATGCTTCAGCAGCTTCTTTAAACTTATCCTCAGCAGCTTTATCACCCTCGTTTTTATCGGGGTGATATTTGATCGCCATCTTACGGTAAGCCTTCTTTATCTCATCAGCATCAGCGCCCTTCGCCACACCCAGTATATCGTAGTAATCTCTTTTAGCCATTTTATTTTTATTTCGGAATTCGGATTTTCGATTTCGGATTTATTTCGATTTCAGATTTCGAAATTCCGATTTCGGATTTATTTTTTATGTGATGTTGATTCTTATTAGAAGTTCGTTTCGATATTCAAAATCCGAAATCGAACGTCCGAAATCCCAAATCAAGCACCTACTATTACTTTTGCAAAACGCACTACTTTGTCATTCAGGAAATAGCCTTTTTCCATTTCGTCCATCACTTTGCCCTTCCACTCTTCTGATGTGGCGGGTATATTGGTGATAGCTTCGTGCAGTTCAGGGTCAAACGGATTTCCTATGGATTCCATTTCCTTTAACCCTTTTTGGGCCATTGTATTTTTTAATTTATTCTGTATCAGTTCAACGCCTTGTTTAACAGGGGCAATGTCCGTAGCGCCTTCCATCGACCTCAACGCACGTTCAAAATCATCCAAAACAGGCAACAGTGATACAATCAGATCTTTTCCTTCCATTTTCCTGGCATCTTCACGCTCTTTTATAGTACGCCTCCTGAAATTATCAAATTCGGCGTATAAACGTAAATATTTGTCATTGGCCAGTGAAAGCTCTTCTTTCAGCATATCCTCAGCCGATGGTGCATTTTCCACCTCAACAGTTTGCCCGCTTTGTTCCTGGTTATTCTCGTCAATTATTGCATTCAAACCTTCTGGGTTTTCTATATCCTCTTTCTTTTTTTTCTTCAACATGTCGTTAAAATTCATAGCTAATAGTGCCAATCAAGTATCCTGCCATTACTGTAAAGGCGACATCGTGTCAGCGTGTTATTGTTTTAGTGTAGAAAATGGCACTTTTTTAGTGACAATGGCAGATTTTAAGGGTGCGATTAGCGCTTACAAAATCCAAAGCATTCCGCAATCGGCATTCCGACTTCCGCATTTATAACTCCGAAATCAGGCGATCTTAGCATCCTCCAGCACTTTGCCGTTATCGCATTTAATAATTCGTGATGGAAAGGTACGGATGATATGATAATCGTGCGTTGCCACCAATACGGCCGTGCCTGATAGGCTGATCTGTTTAAGCAACAATACAATTTCTTCGGAAGTCTCCGGGTCGAGGTTACCGGTAGGCTCATCTGCCAGTATAATTTCGGGATCGTTAAGCAGCGCACGCGCTATTACTACACGCTGCTGTTCGCCTCCCGACAGTTCATGCGGCATCTTTTTTAGTTTCGAGCGCAGCCCAACTTTTTCAAGTACGTCAAGGGCTTTATCGCCAATAAGTTTTTTATCTGTCCAACCGGTTGCCCGCATCACAAATTGCAGATTTTGCTCAACAGAACGGTCGGTAAGTAATTGAAAATCCTGGAAAACAATGCCCAGTTTGCGGCGCAAAAAGGGGATGTCTTTGGTTTTTATATTATTCAAGTCGTACCCGCAAGCCACGCCTTCGCCTGTAGAAATGTTAACGTCTCCGTAAATAACTTTAAGCAGGCTGCTTTTGCCCGAGCCGGTTTGCCCGATGAGCCAAACAAAGTCGCCTTTATCAATATGCAGGTTAACATCTGATAATACCAGGTGCTTCTGCTGAAAAATATCAACGTTACGAAGCCTTATTATAGAATTTCCGGTCATACTTTTAGTTCATTTGTTCATTTGCTCATTGGTCCATTGGTCCATTGGTCTTTTCTGGCTGGTAAGGTGGAAATATCCAATAACAACCAATGAACTAACGAACCAGTGAACCAATGATTAAGTTTAAAGCTCTAATTTAAGGATCTGCCCGAATGGCAATTCCTTAATAATATTCATAATATACTCAGTTTTGTCGTGCAGCCCAACCTTGTCTAACGATTTCTCGGGCCTGTCTACCCTGAAATATGCCAGCAATGTAAACTTATCGTCCCTAAGCTGGACATAGTCGGGTATTTTAGCAACGCCTTTTACTTTTATTATATGGTAGTTCATAGTTCATAGTTCATGGCCCATAGTTTATGGCTCATGGTAGAAAACTGGTGGTATATATTTTTTCTTTTCCTGCTATGAACCATGAGCTATCAACTATGAGCTACAAAGAAAGCACTTCCTTCACGCTTGCTGCTGCTTCTTTAAGCAATATGGCCGAGTAAACTTTTAAACCCGAATTATCTATCAGTTGTTTTGCTTCCACAGCGTTTGTGCCCTGTAGGCGAACGATGATAGGGATAGGAATATTGCCTATTTCATGATAAGCATCTATAACGCCCTGGGCCACACGGTCACAGCGTACAATGCCGCCAAATATGTTTATCAGGATGGCTTTAACGTGCGGATCTTTCAATATGATGTTGAAAGCTGCCTTTACTGTTTCGGCATTGGCGGTACCGCCTACATCCAAAAAGTTAGCAGGCTCGCCGCCGGCAATTTTTATAATATCCATCGTTGCCATAGCCAAACCTGCGCCGTTAACCATACAGCCAACGTTGCCGTCAAGCTTTACATAGTTAAGGTTTGATTTGCTGGCCTCAACTTCCATCGGGTCTTCTTCGTTGGTATCGCGTAAAGCGGCAAAATCAGGGTGACGGAATAATGCGTTATCATCCAGGTTTACTTTGGCGTCAACAGCTAATATTTTATTATCCGATGTTTTTAAAACCGGGTTGATCTCAAATTGTGAAGAATCAGTAGCATCGTATGCTTTATATAAAGCGGTGATAAATTTCACCATGTCTTTAAACGCGTCGCCCGAAAGGCCAAGGTTAAAAGCAATTTTACGTGCCTGGAAACCCTGTAACCCTACTTTTGGATCTATTTCTTCTTTGTGGATCAGTTCTGGCGTCGAGTGTGCAACTTCTTCGATATCCATACCGCCTTCGGTGGAATACATGATGATATTGCGGCCTTTTGCACGGTCGAGCAGTACACTAATATAAAATTCTTTGGTGGGACTATCACCGGGATAATAAACGTCCTGGGCAACCAGCACTTTACGTACCAGCTTACCTTCGGGGCCGGTTTGTGGTGTTACTAATTGCATGCCAAGTATAGCGCCGGTTTTTTCTGCAACCTCATCTAAGTTTTTGGCTAATTTAACACCGCCGCCCTTGCCGCGACCACCTGCATGGATCTGTGCTTTTATAACTACCCAGCTTGATCCGTACTCTTCTTTTAGTTTTTTTGCAGCCTCAGTAGCTTGTTCAACAGTATCGGCAACAATGCCTTCCTGAACCCTAACGCCGAAGCTTTTTAATATGGCTTTACCCTGATATTCGTGAATATTCATGTGTTTGAAGAATTTGCCGTAAAGCTAATAAATAAGTCCGAAAGTCGGGAAGTCCGAAAGTCCGAAAGAAAATAAATAAGCCAGGAGAGCAGTAAGAAAATTAATGTTTTGAAATTACTGTAGCTGTATTCCGGACTTTTCCGACTTCCGGACTAATTTTCTCATCCGTTAGGCCAGCTGAAATAAGCCAGTTTGCCGGTATCGCCGCTGATGGATGCCCAGTCATCGGTTTCAAAATCGATCAATGCTACTGTACTGGTATGCACTTCTCTTGATTCGCCTGTTAAATAATAAAGTATCTCGGCAATACCGGGGTTATGTCCAACAAGGGCAATAAAATCATATTGGTCGGGTAGCCGGTTAATAACCTTTAGCAGTGCTTGCTGGCTCGCCTGGTATATTGACTTATTTGTTTCAGGGTCGGGCAATAAAAGATGGTCTGCAAATATTTCGGCAGTTGTTTTTGTACGTAAAGCGGGGCTGGTTATTATTATTTGCGGCACCAGGGAGTTTTCCTTTAACCTTTCGGCCATAAAAGCTGCATCCTGTATCCCAATATATTTTAGCGGCCGGTCAATATCCTTTACTGAAGTATCTTTTTCTGCCTTTGCATGCCGTATCAGTACCAACTTTTTCATAGGCTAAAATAAAAAAAGAGAAGCATAACTTCTCTTTTAATAAAAAAAATATTTTTTTGTTTTAATTTAAAAAGCATATCCTACTGATATACCAAAAGTGCGGGTTTTTATCTGGCCACCGCCTGTATTATTGGGGTTACTGCTGTTTAGTATATTAGTTAAGCCGAAATCATAATTTACATGAACAAGAAAACCTGATTTTAATTTTAATCCGGCAATACCATCTATGCCAATATCGGTCGATTCAAAGTCTCCGTTTGTTCCCCCAAAGGTTACCTTGTCCGATTCGGTAGTGGTGCCATCACTTCCGGTGGCTGTTCCGCTTAAGCCCATAGCAATGTATGGCCCGGCACCAAAGTACAGGTCGCCTACTAAAGCCGGTGCGTGGAAAACTACATTTAAGGGTACCTGTAAATAATGCAGGTTAAACTTTCCCGAAGTGCCGCCATCGCCTGTAATGGAGCCTCCCTTGCCGGTGTAATTAATAGCTGGCTGGAAGGAGGTGTTCCCAGACCTGAAATCAGCAAAAATGCCGAATGAATAAGTTGTTAATGAGCCTGTTGAAACACTGAGGTTAGACCCTTCGGCGGAGATCAGCAAATTTGCAAAATTAACGCCGCCCCTGATACCAAAAGTTGGCAATTGGGCAAACGTTACCAGTGAGCCTATCATCAGGCCGAATACTAAAAATAATTTCTTCATGATAAAAAGATTTTGGTTTATTAAAAGCAACAATATCGCATTTAATATTAAATTATTATTATAGAAAATTAATAATTTAAAATATTGCTGGCCAATTATTTTGATTTACAAAATCAATTATCGGGGCTTCAGGCATATCGTTCATGCATTTAAAATGCCCGAGCGGGCATTTTTCCAGGCCAAATTTTGAGCAGGGGCGGCAAGGCAGGTCAATCCCGGCAACCAAAACATCTTTCACCATATAAGGCTGTACACCCAGTAATTCCGGCACCGTACCTCCCCATATGGATGTTATGGGTTTATCAAAAGCTTCGGCAATATGGGTTAAACCGGTATCGAAGCCTATAATACTGTTTGCTTTTGATACCAAAAAAACCGATTCATCAAGCGTGGTTATCCCGCAAGCATTATAAACATTGGCTGATTTCGACGCAATTTCATCGCCGTTGGCTTTAACATCATTTCCACCGAGCAGCACAACCGGTAAATTTAGCCCATTACAAATATTAATAATCTTATAATTGGGCATGCGCTTTGTAAAATGTGTTGCGCCAATAATAAAAGCCACATAATTATTTTGGTGGGAGGTGGGCAATAACTTATTTAGCTGGTGATCGGTCTTGATGTAATAATCAATAGGCGCATTGTCGTTTTTCACCCCTAAAAAAGCAACCGTTCGCATGTAACGCTCCACCAAATGAACGGGCGGTACCAGTTTTAAATTAAATTTTAAGCTGAGCCATTTACGCAGCCGCTGTTTTTTATAGGTTGATGATTTTGCACGGACATTCAATTTGATTAAGGCAGTGCGCAGGTTATTGTGCAGGTCGATGATATAGTCGTAATTCTCAGCTTTTATATCCTTAATAGTTTCGCCGAGGGTTGGCTTTAATAAAAGCAGTTTATCAACATAAGGATTATTGTCGTAAATGTATTTAAAGGCCGGTTTTGTTAAAAAATGGACTTCAGCACCCGGTAATTGCTTTTTAAGGCAACGTACAACAGGCGTGGTGTAAATAATATCGCCCATCGAACTAAACCGGATCACCAGTATCTTCATTTTTTGAATTATTATAGCTGGTTCCTGATTTTCTCTATTATGGATGTAGATGAATACCCTTCAACAAAGTTAATGGTTTTAACTTCGCCGCCATTTGCTATAACTTCCTTGGCGCCAACAATATTTTCAACCGCATAATCAGCCCCTTTTACCAAAATATCGGGCATTAAAGCGGTAATCAGATTTAATGGGGTATCGTCTTCAAAAACAACAACGGCATCAACAAAAAACAAAGCAGCCAGCAAAGCAGCACGGTTGTTCTGATCATTTACCGGCCTGCTTTCCCCCTTTATTCGTTTTACTGAAGTATCGGAGTTGAGGCCGATGATTAGTTTATCGCCCAGTTCAGAAGCTTTTGCGAGGTAAGTGATATGGCCAATGTGCAGCAGGTCAAATACACCGTTTGTAAAAACAACCTTTCTACCGCCTAATTGCCAGTTAGCAACCAAACTTTTAAGGGTTGGAAGATCGCATATTTTATTTAACAGCGTTTTTTCTATATCGCTTCTCATAGTAAAAGGTTTAGACTTACGAAGTCTTCAAGACTTCGTAAGTCTGTTAATAGCAATTAAAACAGATCGTCAACAGCCTTGCAAAGTATGTGACCGATAAGTATATGCATTTCTTGTATGCGGGCGGTAACCTGCGAAGGCACAACAATATTCAAATCGCAAATGCCGTTCATTTTGCCGCCATCCCTGCCTGAAAACCCTAAAGTTTTACAGCCTGCGTTTCTTGCAGCCTCAAAAGCATTCAATATACCCTGGCTGTTACCGCTGGTAGATATCCCTATAAACAAATCGCCCGGTTTCGCCAAAGCTTCCACCTGCCGCGAAAATACATGGTTATAACCGTAATCGTTAGCAATGGCGGTCAATGCCGAGGTATCAACTGTTAAAGCTATCCCCGGTAAGGCCCTCCGTTCTTTTACAAAACGGCCACTAAGTTCCGCAGCAATATGCTGTGCATCGGCAGCACTGCCGCCATTTCCGGCCAGCAATACTTTATGTCCGTTCTTTATAACAGATGCGATTATTTCACATCCTGCTTCAATATCACCCTCAAGCAAGTCTATAACTTTTTGTATAAGCTGCTGATGGTCTTTAAGTTCTTCAATTACCATATTTTTGATTTCGGATTTCGGATTTCGGATGTTCGATTTCGGATTTTTTATTGTTAATTCAATAATTCAATAATTCAATAATTCAATAATTTCCCGTACTAACCCATGTCTTTTATAATTTCATCAAGTGTCGTTACCGCGCTGCCAACATGTCTTATCACAATTGCTGCGGCATGGTTAGCCAACTCACAAGCTTCTTCAACCGGCAATCCCAGAGCTATGAAATAAGCTATGGTCGCTATAACAGTATCACCTGCGCCGGTAACATCAAAAACTTCTGTGGCTTTTACGGCGATTAATTTGCTACTTTGTTCAGTAACAATTGCCATGCCCTCTTCTGATAACGTGACGATCAGGTATTCCGTCCCTGTTTGCAGGAAGATAGTTTTGGCTGCATTTTGCAGGTCAGTAATGTTACTTATTTTCTCAGCCTTTGCCGCCTCTGCTAATTCCTTGCGGTTTGGCTTTATAATATAGGCGCCTTTATATTTTTCATAGTTCAACCCTTTCGGATCTATAACCACTTTCTTTTTGTGTTCATTGGCTATCTCAATCAGGCGTTGGGTTAGGGCTGGGGCAAATAGGCCTTTATTATAGTCAGACAAAATTACGATATCAGCGCTTTCAATATTTTCACTTAATTTATTTACCAGTTCATCTGCTATTTGCTGCGAAACTGCATCTGTAACCTCCCTGTCAACCCTTACTAATTGATGACTGCCAACTAAAACACGGGTTTTAATGGTTGTGGGCCGCGTATTATCTTTAATGATAACGTTGGTTTTAACGCCTTCGCTTTCTAATATCTCTATAAGCTGCCTACCTGCTGCATCATCCCCAATTACGCCGGCAACAGTAACATTGGCGCCGAGCGCAACCAGGTTTTGAACCACGTTACCTGCTCCGCCAAGCGTGCTTGATTCTGTTTTTACGTTTACAATAGGAACAGGCGCTTCGGGTGATAGCCTGCTGGCACCGCCCCATATATAATGATCAATCATCAAATCGCCAATAACCAATACCGATGGTTGTTTTTGCGCTGCTTGTATTGATCGTACTTTATCTGTTAAGTTCATTAGTTCACTTATTCATTAGTTCGTTGGTCATTGCTATGACCTTTAACCTTTTGCCTTTTCAAAAAAAGAACCTATTTCCTGCAATGATAATGCATTCAGGCATCTTTCTTTGTATAAACCACCTTTTCGTGCAACTAATATGCCATAATGCATATCTAAGAAGCCTTCCCTTCGGTGGGCATCGGGGTTTATGGACAGCCATACACCTTTGTCGAGGGCGTATTGGTGCCAGCGCCAGTCGAGATCGAGCCGTAGAGGATTGGCATTTATTTCGATCACCACATTATTTGCTGCACAGGCATCAATTACTTTTTTATAATTGATAGGATAACCGTTGCGGCTTAATAAAAGCCTGCCGGTAGGGTGCCCGAGTATGGTAGTATAGGGATTTTCGATAGCTTTAATAAGGCGCGAGGTAGCTTTTTCTTCATCCATTTTAAGGATGGAGTGTACCGAAGCCACAATAAAATCAAACCGCTTCAATATTTCATCAGGATAGTCCAGCGACCCATCATATAAAATATCCGACTCGATACCTTTAAATATATGGAAGCCGTTTAGTTTTTTATTAAGATGGTCTATTTCTTCCTGCTGGTTTATTACCTGCTCGATACTCAATCCTTTAGCGTAAAAAGCACTTTTGCTATGGTCGCACATGCCTAAGTACTCCAGCTTTAGTTCATCCCGGCAATACAAGGCCATTTCTTCAACCGTGTTTATACCGTCGCTCCATGTGCTGTGGTTATGTAAAGTGCCTTTAAGATCGACATATGTTATTAGCTGTGGTAAATTATTGTTTGCCGCTTTTTCAATAAACGCGATACCTTCCCGCAGTTCGGGCGGTATAAAGGCTAAATTTGCCTGTTTGTATATGCTTTCTTCGCTTTCGTGCTTGTTTGTGTTATCTGTATGCCTGGTTAACACGGCTTCTACGTGTTCGTTATCACTTGTTTGTTTAAATAGTTCGAGGTAATAATCCGGCTTTTCTACCAGTACAAGATCAACCACCAAGCCGTTTTCAAATTGGCCTGAGAAATGGCCGTCGCTTACTGTTACATCGCTCAAAACTTCCGACTCTAACAATGTATTAACAGCGTCGGGCAAATCATCAACCCCAATTACAATAGCAAGTTTATTGATGATTTCGCAGCATCTTCTAAACTCACCGGCGAAATCAATCAAGGCACCCGGCAAAATGTTCCTTAGTTTTTGCAGCAGTCCCTTAGCTTCCGCCTCGATCTGTGCATATAGGAATTTACCGCTGCTCGCCATCCGGAATTCAATGGCCTTCCGGATATCATCCTGCGTTTTTAACCCGAAACCTTTGGCCTCAACCAGGCGGTTCTCATTGCAGGCATAAAAAAGCTCGCCCACGCTTTCAACAGCAAGCTCGCGCCATATAATAGCCACTTTTTTAGGGCCGATGCCTTTAATGCCCATCATTTCTACAACCCCTGCCGGGGTTTGGGTAATCAGCGTTTCCATTTCGGCAATGGCGCCTGTTTGCAGCAATTCGGTAATTTTTGCTGCCATGCTTTTACCAATGCCGTCAATTTTTTCAAGTTGTTCAAAAGTTTTGCCGGCAATAGGGTAGGGCAGCTTATCTACCTTAAAAGCCGCATTGGCAACCGACCGTATTTTAAACGTATTTTCATCATACAGTTCCATCAATTGCGATAACAGGCGGAGCTTGCGGGCTATGGGTTTATTTTCCATAATTTAATTGAAGCCGTAAAAATACAAAAGCAGGTGGTAATGGGGGAATTTGTTGCGGGTTATTTTATGGGAAGATGATTTTAGGGATCAATCACCTTTTCCGGATCAAACAATTCTTCTATCAACAAATAAACAAGTGTACACGGATTATGCCCCGCATGTTTACCATCAGTAAACTGTGATTTAAGCTTTTTTGCCCAAGCGATAGCTTGGTTTTGGTTGCCGTATTCTTTCAATATCGAATAAGTATTGATGTCATTCTTTTTATAGATATAATCCTTTTTAGAAACTCTTTTTATTTCGCGCTCCAAAAATGATTGATAATCTTCTCTCGACATTCCATGATTAACAAATTGGAAATGAAGCAAAAACCACAATTCAAAAGCCTCGTTTGACCAGGCGCAATTTATTCCATTATCTTCTGCACGAATTATCGCGTTGTTAAATTGTTTTTCGGTAAAGCTATCACGGTCAAATACTGCCCATGTTTTATCAAATCTTTGAAGGGATTTTTTCCTGTATTTAATTGTGAAATCAACAAGGCTTTCGGTGTTCTTACCCGTGCCTTTAATTGTCATATCAGCAATCATCAACGTGCCAACCGGTAAATCCTTTTTTAACCCTTCAAAATAATTTGGTTCCGTTTTTTCTCCCTCACAAATAATCAGGAAGTAAACCCGTTTTGCCCTGGACTCAATAGACCTGCCTTTCTCTTGACGGGCAAACTTTTTTTTGACGGAATTATCAAGCTTCGATACCCTGGCCATTAGTCAATAGGTTTGAAAAATCGCCTATAAAAGGTATAGCACCATAGCGGCCATTGATATAATCTTTTTCAAAAGACCTGTCATTTCTCGGTTTTACTCCATTTGGGTCTTTATATTCAACTAAGGAGTATAGATCAGTTTCTTCAAATCGGTTTTTTTCTGTAAAATATATTTGGTCGCGCCTAAACTCACCATAACTTAAAAGGTTTGTGTCGTGGGTTGCGAAGATAAGCTGAGCGTTTTTTGGGTTATGTTCGGGAGAATTAAAGAGTTTTACTATTGCCAACGTTAATAATGGGTGTAGCTTCGCATCAAGTTCGTCAATAACGGTTAAACATCCCAATAATAGTCCACCAACGACACTACCAGCAAAATCAAATATTTTATTTGTCCCTGATGATTCCTGAGAAATCAATTCGAACCAATCATTGCCTATCAGATTACCGTCAATATCATATTTATTATGATTGGTAGCGATAGAAATTTCGTCATCTTTTTCATAAGGGTCAATTTTAAATTCGTTAAAACCTAAGTCCAATTGAGCTATAAAATTATCAATATAATGTTTCGAGTCTGGGAACGTTGCAAGCCCTAAAGTAACCGATCTCTCAGCCTTGTGTTCTAATCCAGAAAAAATATATGCTTTTTGATAAAACCAGTTCATTATTTTTTTTGAAATCTCACCATTCCACTGGTCACAAGCAGATAAAAATAAAGCGTTATCCCGCGTTCTTTCTGCTACTCCATTTCCCTCCTTAAATTCCTTAGCAATTTCAATTTTATCCCTGTCCCGGACAAATAAGAGTTGTTCTGTTTTTGATTTGCATATAAATAACCACTCGGAATGAATTACATTTTCGTCTGCTTCAAAACCGTATCTGTATCTTATCCCATTAATGAGTATTAAAATTTCAAAATGGGACGGCATGTTTTCAGTTGCGGTATTAAGCAAAAATGATTTAACATCAATTTTATCTGTTGAAGACATCTTAGCTGATTTCTCAACTATATCTTGCATAGTTTTAAAGCTCTTTATCAAATTGCTTTTTCCACTTGAATTAGCCCCGTAAATAACAGCGCTTTTTAACAAATTATAATTACCAGCCTTAAAAGTATTCTCCTCAAATTCCTTTATAGAAGATGCCTCAAGGCTTAAAGTCTTTTTGTCTTTAAAAGATAAATGATTACCAACAGTGAATTCTATCAGCATGATTTTTTGAGGTAATTCCGTATATAAATATATCAAATATACGTCTAAATTATAAAAATGTTATTTATTTGAGAAATTTTCTCAAATAAATAACAAAAAAGCCGCCCACCAAAATGATGGAACGGCTTTCCAATCAAAATATATTTAAAAACTAATTTATCTCAATATCATAAGGCAGCCTGGCCTGCGGGATGCGCATCATTTGGGTTAGGCCTTTTATTTGCTGGTAATATTTAAAATTGTCGCCCAGTTCCGATTTCATGAAACGGGTTTTCATTTGCTCGTTTACGCCGCCAACGCCATATTTTTCCAAAAAGCTTTTTTGTTCGGGGTAGGCTACCAGTTTGTAGTTTTTGATCTTTGCTTCTTTGGCTGCCGATTGTATGGCGTCATTAATATTGCCCAAGCGGTCAACAAGGCCTAATTTTATGGCCTGTGACCCTGTCCACACACGGCCCTGGCCAATGCTGTTGATGTAGGCTTGTGTTTTGTGACGGCCTTCGGCCACCGCTTTTGTAAAATCGTCATAGCCATGGTTAACTTCACTTTGCAATATGGCCTTTTCTTCAGGGCTTAGGGGACGGCTTACGTCACCCAGATCGGCATATTTTCCGGTTTTTACGCCGTCGAAAGTAATGCCCAGCTTATCATTAAAAAACTTTTGCATATTGGGCAATATGGCGAAAATACCTATAGAGCCGGTTATGGTATTAGGCTCGGCGATGATGGAATCAGCTGCGCAGGATATATAGTAACCGCCTGATGCAGCATAATCGCCCATGGAAACAATAATTGGTTTCACTTTTTTGGTAAGCATCACCTCGCGCCATATCACATCTGATGCTAATGAGCTTCCGCCGGGCGAATTTACACGTAATACTACCGCTTTAACATTGTCATCAAGCCTCACCTGGCGTAGCGCCTTCGAGATCCTCTCAGACCCAATACTGTTATCGTCACCATCCCCGCCATTAATTTCGCCCGATGCATAAACTATTGCTATCCTGTTTTTTGAGTCCTTTTTCTTACTATCCCCTTTTTTAGATTCGCTTTTCGTGTAATCACCCAGTTCAACACTCCTAAGATCCTCTTTAGGTTCAACCCCACTCATTTGTTTTAGCTCATCTAAAATTTCATCTTTATATTTCAGGCCATCAACCAGTTTGTATTTTAATGCATCTTCGGGAAGCCTTATTTTTAGTTCGTTTGCGTAATTGAACAACGAATCCTTATTTATTTTGCGGCTGACGCTGATCTGCGTTAAAAAGTGATCATACAATGAACCTAAGTAGGAATTTACCTGTAAACGATTGGCCGGACTCATTTTTGTAAGAAATAAAGGCTCAACAGCGCTTTTGTATGTGCCTACTTTTATAATTTGTGCTTCAATCCCTAACTTGTCAAGCGCGCCTTTTAAAAAGGTGACCTGTTGGCTAAAACCATGAAATTCGAAAATACCTTTTGGGTTCAAATAAACCTTGTCGGCCACCGATGCCAGGTAATAAAATCCCTGTGTATAAACTTCGGAATAGGCGATGATAAATTTCCCTGATTTCTTAAAGTCGATAAGCGCATTACGTATTTCCTCGGATGTTGCTTCACCGGGTGTAACTAAGCTTTCTTCCAGAAATATACCTTTTATGTTCGGGTCGGTTTTTGCTTTTTTAATGTTTGCAAGTATATCGTTAAGGCCGATAGATTTATCGCCATCAATACCTAAAAAACTCAGTGCGGATAAAGGATTGTTGGGCGTACGTTCGGTTACGGGGTAATTAAACGCAATTTGTAATACCGAATTGGAGTCAACGTCAACGGTTTTGTCGCCGCTTGCTGCCAATATAAAAGCAATAATTACAAATATCAGAATGACACTTATTATAAAGAATCCCACTATTGTGGCCAGTACAAATTTGAAGAATTGTTTCATTAAATGTTATAAATCTTTTAACTATGCAAACTTAGTTATAATACTAAGAGCATTATCTATAATATTTGTTACAACATGCATAGCGTTTTTTTGTTATTGGGGAGTAATCTTGGCAACAGGCATTTGTTTCTGGCTCAGGCCATTCAGCATATCGAAAATGATATAGCCCCGGTAGTAAAAACATCGTCGGTATTCGAAACACAATCGTGGGGTAAAACGGATGCACCGGACTACCTGAACCAGGTAATAATGCTGCAAACCGATCTTTCAGCGCAGGTTATTCTTCAAAAAATATTAGGTATTGAAAATATTTTAGGCAGGCGGCGCGACGAAAAATGGGGTTCGCGCACCATCGATATTGATATTTTATTTTATGACGACGTCATTATTAACGAGCCTGGCTTGCATGTCCCTCATCCTGAATTGCATAACCGCAGGTTCACCTTAGACCCGCTTGTTGAAATAGCACCGGGCCTGGTACACCCTGTTTTTGATAAAAATATTTTACAGCTTAAAAGTGAACTTAAAGATAACTTGATCGTAAAAAAGTTATAAATTTGAAATTTATAAACCTCCATATGTCGCACATAGCCCCAGGCCAGGACCTTGACCTTTCTTTTTTATATGATATTGCCGATGGCAGTAACGAATTTATCGTTGAATCAATCGACATGTTCATGCAACAAACGCCGGAATTGTTACAGGCAATTACTGCGGCCATAGCTGATAAAAATTGGCTGGTTGCATCGCAGGCTGCACATAAGTTAAAACCCAACCTGGGCTTTTTCGGTATGCCCGTAAGCCAGGCAACTATACAGGAGGTTGAAATAGCCGCTAAAGCCGATACACCCAACGCGGAATTTATCCAATCGAAATTTAATGAAGTAAAGGCATTGCTTTATGACAACTTGATTTCGCTCACAAAAATAAAAGGGGATTTGGAAGCGGGGATTAACTAATAAGTTTACAGCAAGAATAGTATTTTTAATTAAAAATACAACGTAAATAATTATTTTACAGCAATTGTTAATATTTTTATTAAATTTACTGCATTAATAATCATTTTACAGCAAACACCACATGGCCACTCAGCCGGTAGGAAACCTTTGGCTTCAGCAATATTTTAATTTAGATAAATATAAATTAACCCATAGATCTTTTATAGGCCAAAGGGAAAGCGTTGAATTGTCATTAAGCGGTGATATTGAACATACTTACGGCCCCAAATATGCACCGCAAATAAATTCTCCGCTGAAACATTTGGAATTTGCCCTTAAATATGATGACTTAAGCCTCGATTTTTTAAATGCTGTATTTGTCCTGATAACAATTGAAGAAATTACTGCATACATAGCTGCTACCCCAACAGGAAAATACGCAAGGAAGATTGGGTACCTGTATGAGTGGTTAACTAAAAAGGAAATTGTATTACCTGTACCAGTTTCAGGTAACTACGCAGACCTTTTAGATCATAGCTACATTACAGGTAAAATTAATAAAAACATCAAGTGGCGTATAAATGATAATCTTTTAGGTACATATGAGTTTTGCCCCATTGTAAGAAAAACAAACGAAATGGAACATGTGCTTATGAATGATTTAAAAGCACAAATAGAAAAGCTAAAACAACATTACCCGCCGGATATTTTTTATCGTGCAACGCAATACCTTTATAGAAAGGAAACAAGGTCATCTTATGAAATAGAAAGTGAAAATCCGCCACCAGATCGCGTGAACCGTTTTATTGCGTTACTTAACAAAGCGGGTACGCAAACCGGTGCTACACTGCTTGATGAAAAAAACCTCACCGACCTGCAAAATGCTATTGTTGATAAACGGTTTGCCGCAGCCCGGTTCAGGGATTTTCAAAACTACATAGGTCAGGCCTCTTTGCAATATGGGGAGATATTTCATTACATATGCCCCCCGCCACGATATGTACATTCATTAATGCAAGGTTTAAGAGATACGGAGGAGAAATCAACAGGAAGTAATGCTATAATAAGGGCGGCTATAATTGCTTTTGGTTTTGTTTTTATCCACCCTTTTGAAGATGGTAATGGCCGTATTCACCGTTTTCTTATCCATGATATATTAACGAGGGATGGTATTGTTCAGCCAGGGCTGATAATACCTGTTTCTGCACATATGATTAACCATTTGAATGATTACGACCAGGCGCTCGAAAATTTCTCCAAACCATTAATGCAGCGCATCATTTATTCAAGTTCAGCTAAAGGGGAAATAAGAGTCACAAACGCAGCTGATGTTGAAAGCTATTTTCGTTACCCGGATCTGACTTATCAAAGTATTTATCTTGCTAAAACAGTCATCGCTACTGTTTTACAGGATATGACCGAGGAATTGACCTTTCTTGAACGTTATGATGAGGTTAAAAAAGATATTCAAGACTTGGTTGATATGCCGGATAAAGACCTTAACAAGGTCATCATATTCCTGCATCAAAACAATGGGAACTTTCCCCAAAGGCGAAAAAATAATTTTCCAAAACTAACGGATGATGAATTTTTGGCTATGGAAAATATTTATAAAGCGATTTTTAAGTAAGCGGCGCATCCTCGAAAAAAAGAGAAGTTTAACCAATCTCTAATTAACTAATCTCAAATTTCTTTCACGCTAAAACTATAGCTTTCCATTATCAGGTTTGCCAGCAGGTTTTTGCAGGCCTGGTCAACTTTGTTATGCGCGGTTTCGGCGCTATCGGCCTCTATTTCAAGTGTGATATGTTTCCCGATGCGTACATTTTGTATTTCGGCCAAACCTAAGTTTTTCATGCTTCCTGTCACTGCTTTTCCTTGTGGGTCAAGTATTTCTTTTTTGGGCATAACGTCTATTTCAGCCTGGAACTTTGTCATTTGTAAATTTAAATTGGATGATCGATAAGATGATATAAATAAATATTACCACCGGAACTGCTGCAAATTTAAAAAATAGTATCAGGATTGCCGAAAACAGCAGTAATAAATAACGGTAAATATTTTGATTAAAGTCGCGGTTCTTAAATTTTAACGACATCATCGGCATTTCAATCACCAATAATGTGCACATAACGATCACAAAACACGAAAGCACATAAGGGTTTAATAAATAAGGCGTATAATACCTGTTATGATGTGCAGTAATAATAGGGAAGGAGGCGATTAGAATAGCGTTTGCAGGGGTAGGCATACCAATAAAATGTTCGGCCTGCCTGGTGTCAACATTAAACTTTGCAAGCCGCAGCGCCGAAAATACCGGTATTAAAAAAGCTATAAAGTTTAACCATGTACTTATTTCGTCTATCTGGCGTGCCTGTAAAAATAACTGGTACATAATTACAGCAGGCAATACCCCAAAACTTACCATATCGGCCAATGAGTCAAGATCTTTGCCTATGCCAGAAAATGATTTCAACACGCGCGAGGCAAGGCCATCGAAAAAATCAAAAATTGCCGACAGGAAAATGGCGTAGGATGCAGCAATAAGTTCACCTTTAAAAGCCAGAACGATACCTATACATCCGCTAAATAAATTGGCACAGGTTATTGCGTTTGGTACATGTTTTTGGATACGCTTCCTCATCGGGGTGAAGATAGTTTTAATTTCGGATTTCGGATGTTCGATTTCGGATTTATATGTTTTCAAATTTAAACGTATTCGCTGATTTATATATTATCTAAACCCTAAAATACGAATTGTCCTTCATTTCCCAAATCCGAAATCTTTTTCATTTTCCAAATCCGAAATCGCACATCCGAAATCCGAAATATAACTTACGAATTCATTGAGATCAGGAATTCTTCGTTGGTTTTTGTGCCTTTTATCTGGGCCTGTAAAAATTCCATTGATTCCTGTGAGTTCATATCGGCAAGATGGTTGCGCAATATCCATATACGCTGTAAGGTATCGCGGTCAAGTAACAGGTCATCGCGGCGGGTACTTGATGCGGTAATATCGATAGCAGGGAATATACGCTTGTTGGATAATTTACGGTCGAGTTGAAGCTCCATATTACCGGTACCTTTAAACTCTTCAAAAATTACCTCATCCATTTTCGATCCTGTTTCTGTCAGTGCAGTTGCAATTATGGTTAACGAGCCGCCATCTTCTATATTACGGGCTGCGCCAAAAAAGCGTTTTGGTTTATGTAATGCATTGGCATCCACACCACCCGATAATATTTTACCTGATGCCGGCGCGACAGTATTGTAAGCCCTGGCAAGACGGGTGATTGAATCTAAAAGAATCACAACGTCGTGCCCGCATTCAACCATGCGTTTTGCTTTCTCTAAAACAATATTGGCAATTTTTACGTGGCGTTCGGCAGGTTCGTCAAATGTTGATGATACTACTTCGGCGCGTACGCTGCGGGCCATGTCTGTTACTTCCTCGGGGCGTTCATCGATCAGCAATATGATCAGGTAAACCTCCGGGTGGTTTTTGGCAATAGCGTTGGCAACATCCTTTAACAGCATAGTTTTACCTGTTTTAGGCTGCGCAACAATTAAACCACGCTGCCCTTTACCAATTGGCGAAAATAAGTCCATTATACGGGTAGAGTAATTACCGGCATCAGTAAACAGGCTTAGTTTTTCCGACGGGAAAAGCGGCGTTAAGTGGTCAAAAGGAACACGGTCGCGCACTTCGGCCGGAATACGGCTGTTTATCGCTTCAACACGCACCAACGGGAAATACTTTTCGCCTTCTTTTGGTGGGCGTATGCTTCCGCGTACGGTATCGCCTGTTTTAAGGCCGAATAGTTTTATCTGCGATTGCGATACATAAATATCATCGGGAGAAGTAAGATAATTATAATCAGATGAGCGCAAAAAGCCATAACCATCAGGCATAATTTCAAGTACGCCTTCGTTTACAATAACATTATCAAAATCAAGGTTTATTGCTGGTTCCTGTGGTTTTTGCTGGCTGGTTTGATTATTTACACGGCGTTCAAATTTTTGTGGACGAACCTCGGATGATTCTGTTTCCAGTCGCATGCCATCTTCGCCGGCTTGTGCAAGCGGGGCATCTTCATCTGTTAATTCGGCTGTCACCTCATCAGCTTCGTCAGTCGATGGCTCATCATCCTGTATATCAAACAAATTGGTATCATCCAAAGGGACTTCGATACGGGGTTCGTTTGAATTTTTTATGGTACGGGTCCTTTTACGTGTTTTTTCCGGTTCGGCGGGCGCCTGGCCTTTTGGGGCGTAAATGGTATTTACTGTGTTTTGCTGCATCCGGGCGGCTTCAATCAGTTGTTCCTGCTCAACAATTTTATCAATCAGTTGTGCCTTCCTGAGGTCGTCAGCTTCTGCAATACCTAAATTTCTGGCAATTTCGCGCAACTCTGAAACGAGTTTGTCGTTCAATTCGTTTGTATTAAACATATTATGAATTATAGTTCAAAAGGATTTTTATTATTAGAATATTTTGTAGTTGTATATATTTTCAATGGTATCAAGGGGTTTTGCCATTTTAACCGGCTTCAAGCTTTCTGTTTCACCTGCAGGACTTCAATTTTTTAGCAAATCTTATTTATATCGTTATGCACGGGAATGTTTAGTATGAAAGAAATTTGTTTTGCAGCTTGTTTATGCAACATCTAAACCCATGTAATAGTTAACAAAAAATAACGTGGAGTTTTAAATTGTTTCTTTAGTGCAAGAAAAATTCAATGGAAAACACTGCAAGTCTAAACAAATTATTTAAAAAATCAAATTAATTAAAAAAATATACCCGTTAAGTTTACACTTAAAGTAATTTTTAGTTTTTTTGGGCATTCAAAAATCAAGCAGCTTTATGATTTCGCGCCAGCAACTGATCAGTCAGATCAAACAAAAAAAATCGTTTCTATGTGTTGGGCTTGATACTGATATTGAAAAGATACCCGCTTTTTTAAAAGAATACCCCGATCCGGTATTAGAATTTAATAAAAGGATAATTGACGCTACCCGCGATCTTTGCGTATCCTATAAACCCAATGCTGCATTTTATGAAAGCAGGGGGGTGAGGGGGCTGCAAAGTTTGATTGATACCTGGCAATACCTGCCCAAAGATTGTTTAAATATAATTGATGCCAAAAGAGGCGATATTGGCAACACTTCTGACATGTACGCCAAAGCATTTTTTGACGAGGAGGCCTCGGGGATGAGTTTTAACGCCATTACGGTTTCGCCGTACATGGGGCACGATACCGTTTCCTCTTATTTATCGTATCCTGGCAAATGGGTGATATTGCTGGCACTTACATCATCTGCAGGGAGCAAAGATTTTCAATACCTCAATACAGAACAAGGGTATTTATATGAGACTGTGATTCAAAAAGCAAATACCTGGGCCGGGCCAGACAGGTTGATGTTTGTAGTTGGCGCTACCAAAAGCACAGAGTTTACCAATATCCGCAAGTTTGCCCCGGATAACTTTTTGTTAGTACCTGGTGTAGGCGCACAAGGTGGCAACCTTGAAGAGGTTTGCCGTTATGGTATGAACAAGGATTGCGGCCTGATAGTAAATGCCTCACGCTCCATTATTTATGCTTCAAACGGCAATGATTTTGCCGAAGCCGCGCGTGCCGAAGCATTAAACATACAGCAGCAAATGGAAAAGGAATTAAAAAAAGCAGGGATCATAGCATAAACTATAATCCCTGTCTTCACTTTTCGTTTATTTTACTGTTATCTTTTGCCTCTTTTTACTTTAAATGTATTATTGAATACCATCCCGGTGAACTTATGCTTGTTTTTTAGCATACTTATCGGGAAATGGCCTTGCGCGGCGCGTGAATTCAGGCTTTGTATAACCTGTTTATTTGCCACCGAATAAGTGCCCGTATTTACATAAGTCAAAATATCTGCAAATAAACCTTCGGTAGGATCGCCAAAGTTTTTTGTAAGGTCGTCGTAATCATTTACGCCAGGATAGCCTGTAGCGCCCGGCGTAAAGCCAGAATAATATCCACCCTGGTTAGCAGAGTTTTCTACAGAAAATTCGGGAGTAAACATTTCATACTTATTAATATCAATAGCAAAAAATCCAACCGGCTTGCCGTAACTCTGTTCACCAACAAATTCCACATCCATTTCGGGGCGCAGGTTGTTAATGGTCAATTCGCTGGCCGAGGCTGTTTGGCCGGTTATAATAAAAAACACCCGGTTAACATTTAATGTACCCACTTTTCCAAAATTTACGGCATTCCCCGCTATCGAAAAGTCCGGCTGGCCGCCAAATTGGCCTACAAGTAGCGGATCTTTATCACTAACTAAATTGCTGTTATAATAAGTATTGTACATTAACGAACCGCTTTTTGCTGTTGGCACAATTAAGTTATCAATATATTGGGCTGTTGAAACATAGCCACCGCCATTGTAACGCAAGTCTACAACAATATCGGTTATTCCCTGCGTTGTAAAATTTGCAAAAGCAGCGTTTAACAAAGGATCAGCAACAGCATCGGATACAAAACTGTTAAAAACAAAATATCCAACTTTATGCCCGTTGGTTGTAGCGATCACCGTATCTTTTAATATTGGGTTAACGTTATAATCAGCAGTTGTCAGGTTAACGGTTTTTGTGCTGCCGTTAAGCGCTGTTACTGTCATTGTTAAGGTACCGCTGTCGTAAATAGCATTGCTTACAAAATTTAAATTTGTACTGGTACCGGTCCCGTACCCCGCGCCATCATATGATATATTGGAATTGCCATTTATACTGGTAATCTGGCAACCACGTGTTAAGCCTGCAAGCCCTGCAGGAGAGCCAGGGTACACATACTCTATACGCAGGTCATTTACCAGGTTATATTGCACATCTAAACCAAAGTCGCCTTTTACACCATTTAACTCGGTTGTTACCGTGCCATCATCAATAAACGAATACTTAGCCTGACCGGGTTCGGGGGCATAAAATTCATAGGGCTCGTTTGTTGTAGGGTTAATAGCATACTGCGAAAGCGCATTAAGCTCGTTAGTAAGCGCCGTGAGGTCATCGGCATTGGTAAACGAGCGTGGCTGAAAATCGGAATAATCGGGCAAAGCCGTAAACCATAAATAATCTTCTTTAGCATAAACGTAAACCGAATCCTGGATCAGTTGAAGGGTAGTCCCGGTTTTTGACGGGGCCGATAGCTTTGCCGTAGTTTGGTTTTTATTCTCTTTTTTACAGGATGAGATCAAACCGGCGGAGAGTACGATAATTAAATAAAATATTTTTTTCATGTTAATGAATATTGATTGCTTATTAATGGGCCGTTACCGGCAACGGCGTTGCGCCTTGTTATATATTTATAAAAATTCCTGAACGCTAATATAATCAATTCCGCATACTTCTGCACAAAGCCTGTCATTTTCAGAGTTCTCTATCATCAATAAATCCCTTCTTCGCAAATTATGGTCTTTAATTAATAGGTTAATAGCATCTGGTTCGGGTTTTGCAAAAGTTTCGTCGGCAAAATAGACTGTTAAATAGGGCTCAAGCCCATGCCATTCTGTTTGTTTTATCTTATTTAGTTGTTTTTGAGGATTGCCATTGGTCACAATAAACACTTTTTTTCTGTCTATAACAATTTCCTGCAGCAAATTTAATATGTTTTTATAAAGAAGCAGTTTTAACGGAAGCTTGGCAGTTATCAGCAGGTCCTCTAAATTGAGCCTCAACTTTTCATCGATATTTAACTTCTCTTTTAAACGGTCAAAAACAAGCTCCTTACCTTCTGTTGTGTACGTATTTATCATCAGGTTGGTTGTTTCTTTCGCGTCAAACAATGCTGTATACTCCAATAATCCGGCAAATAAATAATAAACCTGGTATAAATAGTCTTTTTCAGGATAGAGTACATCATCCAGCTCAAATATAAATGCTTTTTTACGCTTATCTATTTCACTATATTTCATTTAGTAGTTCATGGTTGATGGTCCATAGTTCATGGCAGGAAGTTGATAAGCCGCTGCCATGTTAGGGGCGCAATTTATATTTTTTTGTTTAATGTAAACCTCTATTTTTGATTGATACATTTCAGGACTGCGCGCTACAGAATGTTTTAAATATGAACTATTAGCCATGAGCGATCAACCAATAAGCACCATTGCAAAAAAATTGCAGATCAAACCCGGGAAAACCTGGGTGTTTTATAATGCCCCCGAGAATTATCTTACTTTATTGGAGCCATTGCCCGAGGGTACAAATGCTGTGTTTACTATAAGTGGAGAATTTGATGGTATTCAATTGTTTACAATAAATAGCGCCGATCTTGTTATCGGGTTAAAAGATATTGCCCCTTTATTAAAGCCGGACACGATACTTTGGATAACCTATCCCAAAAAAAGTTCGGGCATTAAATCAGATCTTGAAATGATGGGCAGTTGGGACGAACCAGCAAAATATGGCTTGACCACTGTTGCCTCGGCAGCAATTGATGAAACATGGACAGCTATACGATTAAAACCGGCAGGGCAATCGAAAATATCCGAATTTAGAAATGAAGCCGTTAAACAAAATGAGTATGCCGCTTTTATTGACCTGGAAAACAGGCAGATAAATTTACCACCTGATTTAAAGAACTTGCTGGAGCAATCGCCGGGTGCTATGGTATTTTACCAGGGTTTATCTTTTAGCAATAAAAAGGAATATGTGGTGTGGATACTGTCGGCAAAACAGGATGCTACAAGGATAGCAAGGCTAACCAAAGCGGTTGAAAAGCTTTTATCCGGGAAAAAGAACCCTTCGGAGAAGTAATAACGACATAAAATGGAAGCAGGCGTAAAATTTAAAACAGTAGATGAGTATTTTGCCACCTTAACGCCAAATGAAAAAAACATTTTGGATAAGATGAGAATGGCAATTAAACGGGCAGCGCCACAGGCCCAGGAAGTGATTAGTTATAATGTGCCCGCAATTAAATTAAACGGGATACTGGTTTATTATGCTGCCCACAAAGAACATATCGGCTTTTATCCTACGGCATCACCTATTGAAGTTTTTAAAAATGAATTAGCTGCATATAAGTGTTCAAAAGGCGCCGTCCAATTTCCGATAGGTGAACCTATGCCCCTTGAGCTGGTCGGTAAAATAGTGAGGTTCAGGGTGGGGCAGGATATTGAAAAAGCAAGAAACAAAAAATAGGGATCGATATCAAAGCGCTACTTTATCGGTCCGTAGTAAAATCAAATTGCTCCACCTTATTTATCAAGCTTGTTTATATGAGCAGACATAAGTTTGGCATACGATTTTGCATCCGCTGCCAAACCCATTATCGACGCAGTTGTTGGATTTTCATCCATCCGCTTTTTACCCTTAATCTTTAAATCCATCACCTTCCCATTATTAAGGTAATACCTGCCTTCAAAAGCAAGGTTAAGCTTGCTATAATCTAATGTACCATCCTTTTTCCCGGGGAAATCTTTTTCAGTTTCATAAATAAAGAACGGTTTGCCATTTTTTAAATAGTAATCATATTGCCTTACACAATACGAAACGCCTATCCATACACTCAATTTATAAATGGTATCTTTTTTATAATAACCAGTTAAAGATACGCCGCCATCCGATTGTTCGTCCGGCATAAAATCTTCATTGTCAAGTTCAAGTTTTTTAAGGGTAGGGTCATTGTTTATTTTCTGAAATAATTCCCTGGTGTGTTTTATAATGGTGTCTTTGTTCTGGCCCTGGCCATAGCAAAAGCAACACGGCAAAAAAATAATAGGGACAAATGCTGTTATAGATCGTATCATTTTAATTACTTCATTTTTTATCATATAAAGCTATTGATAAATACTGGTTTTGATAGAGGGACTCATTAAAGATTGGTTTTCGTTGAAATAGCGTTAATTTTAACGGCGCTTATCAATCCATAAACTCATTGAGATATTTCTTCCACATAGCCTATCATGGCGCCCGGTATAATGGCTGGCAAAAACACCCGAAGGTATCGAGCGTCCAGCAGGTGATAGAAACGGCGCTGGGTAAACTATTTAAAAAGCCCATTGCCATTTTTGGCTGCGGCCGCACCGATGCCCACGTGCATGCCAGCCAGTTTTTTTTCCATGTGGATATAGAAGATGATAGAGAGTTCGACTTGTTTTTCAGGCTGAATAAAGTTTTGCCGGATGATATTGCCGTTTTTGATATCATCCCTATGCAGGGCCAGCCACACGCTCGTTTTGATGCGGTACAACGATCATACGATTATTTTATCCATACCTATAAAGACCCGTTTTTAAGTAATTTCAGTTCGCTTTATCCCGCGCAACACCTCGATTTTGATAAGATGAAGGCTGCGGTTGCATTATTGCCACGTTATAATGATTACCGTGGCCTTTGCAAAGCGCCGGACCGGATGGAGCATACGCTTTGTTATGTTTCGTCGGCAGGTTTATTTGTTGACAATCATGGGGATAAAATAAGGTTCCACATCTCGGCTAACCGTTTTTTAAGTAAAATGATAAGGATAATTGTTGGCAGGCTGTTGGAAATTGGTCGCGGTGAAATGAGCGTGGATGAGTTTGAGCATTATCTCATTAATAAAGAAACACCCAAGGTTATTATACCGGCATACCCGCAAGGGCTTTATCTTTCAAAAGTTACTTATCCATATCTTGATATCGAACCCCGCAGTACGTTTTCGGCTGTCCTTCAAAATAGTATGGAAGCCGGCTGGCAGGAGATATAAGCCTTTGTATTTATAGCGATGGGTTTTCAAACCCATCGCTATAAATAATTATGCTTCACAAGGTCGTTTATTTAATCCAATTTAAATTTTATTTCGCGCTGCCTTTAGCATATTGAAGGTTTTAAACATAGCGATGGGTTTCAAAACCCATCGCTATCAGGTAATTATACATACTATTGTTAAAGCGATTGACCTCCCATTTGGAATGAATGCAGAAACTACGCCGTAAAAAGGGTAATTTTGCGCTCCTTAAAAACAAACGGATGGCGTGGTCAGAAAAATTAAAGCTGAATAAACAATTGGTACGGTCGTTAACCGAAGTTGGATATTTGGCTCCAAAAGAAATTCAGTTAAAAACCTTGTCGCGTATTATCGGCGGGCAGGATGTTATAGCGGTTGGCCCGGAGGGATGCGGTAAAACAAGCGCCTATATTTTAGCGGTATCGAACCGGTTAAAGCATACTTCCGAAGGTGTGCCGCGCGTACTTATATTGGTGCCAGATAAAGAACAGGTGCTTGATGTGATAGCCCGATTTGAGTTACTAAATAGAAATAAACCTGTGCAGATAGTCGGTTTGTACGCAGCCCCCGGCACCGAAAGCCAGATGAATGCATTGGCCGAAGGCGCCGATATTGTGGTTGCGACACCCGACAGGGCACGCGCCATTTACCTGAAACTCGGCCTTAATCTCAATAAAATAGAACTGCTTATTGTTGATGATGCCGACCTGATTGTTAAACAGGGCCTGCAATTGCCTGTCGCCGAGCTTGCCAACAGCATAACCAAATGCCAGCACCTTGTTTTTACTACGGTAATACATGATAAGCTGAACAAAATGATCGACCCGTTTATGAAGTTGCCGGCCATAGTTGAGGTGGAAGAAATTGGGGAAACGAAAGTTGAAACACTCCCGCAGTTGCTATACCATGTGCCTAACTTTGGAACAAAGCTAAACCTGCTGAATTTTTTTATGCAGGATGATGAATTGTTCACCAAAACCGTTGTATTTGTGAACAGCCGCCAAACAGCCGAAAAAGTTTATAAAACGCTTCAAAATCGTCAGAAAAACACGACCTCGATACTTAAATCGTGGACGATTGAGATGGAGAGCTTCATGTTTATTGATGATTTTAAAGATGCCCCTAATGCCCGGGTGCTGATAGTTATTAATGACGATGATGCCCCTGCTATTGATCTTTATAACATCCCTTTCGCAATACATTTTGAATTGCCCGCAGATAAAGAAACATTTATCGGGCATATAACAAAGCATCAACCCGAAAGCGATGATGAAACACTTGCCATAACTTTTACCACCGACCTTGAACTAAGTATGGTCAGGAAAATTGAACAGGCTATTGGTCAAAAAATACCGGTTGCGGAGTTGCCGGAAGGGCTGGTGATTGAAAAAGAAAAGAGGGACATTGAACCCGAAGATAAACCATCCGGCAAAAAGAAAATTGTTGAAGCTGTTGCCGGCGAAGCCTTTCACCAGAAAAAAGCCAGCAACTTAAAAACCCATAACTTTAGCGCAGGCTTAAAGGC
>Ga0207068_1076_pt1 | contig 28901 bp, 26 predicted proteins | sample Alteio_BWMinCont_23_FD_153475 | JGI IMG/M metagenome (GOLD analysis project Ga0207068, IMG submission 153475) | Enriched cells from forest soil in Barre Woods Harvard Forest LTER site, Petersham, Massachusetts, United States -... | ecosystem: Environmental > Terrestrial > Soil > Temperate forest >... | reverse complement strand
GCAATTGAATTGTATAGTGGTAGTCAATGCTCCGGAGGCACTCCGTTTTAAACGCGCTGCAGAGCGCGACCACCTCACGGTAGAGGAGATCATCAGCAGAAGCAAGAACCAGATGCCCGAAAAAGAATTAAACACCTATGCTGATTACAAGATTATGAATGATGAAGCATCGCTCCTCATCCCTCAGGTTATGAAACTGCATTCAATCTTAAAAGAGAGGGCCAAACAACAACCATGAAAATTCTTTCCTCGGAGCAGATTCGTAAAGCAGATGAATGGACCATTGCCCATGAACCTGTTTCTTCCATCAATCTCATGGAGCGAGCTGCCTGGGCATTTGTACAGGCTCTTCAAAATTTGAATTTCACTGAAGGTAATCCTGCTTACGAAGTGTATTGTGGTCCCGGTAACAACGGAGGCGACGGACTGGCCATCTCCCGTTTATTAGCAGAGCAGGGATCAAAGGTAAGTGTGTTTCTCCTTCCTGCAGAAAAGCATAGTGCGGATTATAAAGAAAACTTAAAGAGACTTCAAAAGCTGAGCGCAGGAAGTATCACCATCAGTGATTCGTTGCCTTCTCTGAAAGTTTCTAAGGAAAATAACCTTTCCGAAAAAAGAATCCTCATCGATGCGCTCTTTGGCACTGGTTTGAATAAAGCTTTGGAAGGTATAGCGGCGGAGTGGGTGTCTTATATCAACCGTCAGAAAGGCGCAGTCATTGCAGTGGATATTCCATCCGGACTGCCAGCCGATCTCAGCTTTCTTCCCGGAACGAATGTGGTGAGGGCTCAGCATACGTTTACTTTTCAGTTTCCTAAACTTTCTTTTTTCTTTTCGGATAATGCGCCTTTTGTAGGTCATTTCCGGATATTGAATATTGGGTTGGATGAGCATTCAGTTTTGCAAGTTTTGACTTATCTGAAAAAACAATAGAGGCAATAAATTTCCGGTCGGGTGTTCCATCTGAAGAGTAAGCCTCCGGCCCGAATATGTTTCTAACCACGATTCTCACGCCCTCATCCGACTGGAGGATGTCGCGACTCTCTAGATCGGAGTTGAATATAGGTACACCCAGGAGACGGAAAATATCACAGACCACGGACTTGCCGCTGCCGATACCTCCTGTGATGCCTACTTTGAGTGCCATAAAGAAGATAAGAATTACACTTAAGCCCCCGGCTTAAGGTTTTTTAAGAGTGGGCTTCTTTCCTCCGGGAGGGGTTGGAGGAGTCGGTACCGGGGCCACATATCCAACCGGCAGCAGTTTGATTTCCCGATCTATTTCTGTTTTGAAAGAACTCTTATCCACCACATTTACTTTTTGAGTATTGGATTGAAAGCCGGGAAGGTCCACCGTCACAGAATAAACACCGGGAGGAACAATGATCACATATCTTCCGGTATTCGCATTGGGTACATAGCTTCCCACAGTCTCCTGAGTCTTGTCGTTGATCACGGCAATTGATACATCCGGGTAATTCACTTTCTTGGTGGTATCGGCACTCACGATCTTCCCCTTCATGACCGAATATTTAGGTTCTATATTATTGAAGGTAACACGGTAGATATCCAGTCCTCCCAATCCTTCATCACGAATGGCTGACATATATCCAAAGCGTCCGGTTTCAGAAACTCGGAAGTTCATATTATCGTCTGGGGTATTGATAGGATATCCGAGGTTCTTGAGATTGGCCCATTTTTGTCCGACCTCATCCCACTCCATCCTGAAGATATCGTAACCACCCATGGTGGTATGTCCTTTGGAGCTGAAATAAAGTGTTTTCCCGTCGGGGGAGACACTTGGAAAATCCTCATCCATTTCAGTATTAACATCCGGCCCGAGGTTTACGGCTTCTCCCCAATGCCCGGTAGGAAGCTTATGCGATACCCAGATATCTGTTCCTCCCAGTCCCCCTTTACGGTCGCTTGTAAAATAGATCGTGCGTGCGTCATTGGTGATGGCCGCAGAAATTTCATAACCATTCGGGGAGTTGATACTGGGGTCCAGGATATCGGCTTTCTTAAAATTTCCTTTCTTATCGGCTTCCGCGAGATAGATATCCCCTACTCCCAACATATTATCGTAATAGAGCAACATCTCTTCACCGGTAGCGGAAAGGCCAATGACTTCTTCATCCCCTTCGCTGGTATTGATGGGCTGACCAATATTTTTCGCTTTGCCGAAAACACCATTCACCACTTTGGAAATGAAAATACCGGAAGCGTATTCTCCATTCATTTCCATCACGGCACCTCCGTCGGGCCGGCGGGAATTGAAAACGAGAAATCCTTCATCGGATGGAATGAAAGGCCAGTAATCATCATACTGAGAATTGATGTTTTTGCCCAGGTTCTCGAATGTTACATCGAGCGGAAACTTCATCAGCTCTTTGGCATTGTAACAGTTCTGGATTTCCCGATCCACATCTTTCAGGTTGGAAGCAGAGCCACGTCCGTCGGTCTTGAATTTATTATAGCACTTCAGAGCGTCGTCAAAACGGTAATCAAAGGTATAGGACCTGCCCAGCAAATACATCGCATCGGGTTCGTATCTGGGTTGTTTGATGATGAATTCAAAATAAGGGATGGCCTTTTTCTTGTTGATATTCGAGTTCAGGTAGCATACTCCGGCGCGGTAATTATATTCTTTATCGTTCGGCTCTTTTTCAAGAAGCGCTAAATACTGATCCAGAGCCCCTTCAAAGTTGTTATTGGTAAACTTTTCAGCCGCATCTTTAGGATCTGCTTTGATCGCACTTTTCTGAGCGAGAAGAGGCCCGGAAAAAGAACAGATTAAGCAGAAACCAATAAGATATGCTGGAAACTTCATATAGTCAGAGTTAAGTAACAAATATAGTAAAATACTTACAGTTGCCGTCGGCAGCAGCAAAGGCTATTTTAGCTGTAAATCAACTATTTCAAGGGCAATACCACCAATTCCACTCTTCTGTTCTTCTCCTGCCCCTGCTTGGTATCATTCGAAGCAACGGGGTATTCATCCCCATATCCATAGTAATTCATTTTGAGCTTCTTCCCTTTCAGGGCCCCTTCAAAGAAATCATTTACCGACTTGGCTCTTTTCTCACTGAGTGTTTTATTCAACGCTGGTGAACCGATGTTATCGGTATGACCTTCGATGACAATTTGTACTCCCGTGTAATCTTTCAGTCTTGCAACCACCTTCGTTAATTCAGCTTTGGCTTCAGGTTTGAGCACCGCAGAGCCGGAGCTGAACAGGATAGAACTGTTCAGATTGATCTGCATCCCGGTACCAATAGCTGCCACCGCATCAATATCGGCACCGGGAGATTCTCCCTTGCATTGGGTTTTGAGATCCGTCAATTTAACGTAATTGAATTTTTCTCCTGTTTTAACCGAATCGCCGATGTCAACGGCTGCGGTACCCCCGCTTATTTTACCTACCTCTATCCATTTCTTTCCGTCTTTTGAAATAGAGAGCATCGTGGGTTCGATGAGTGACCCCACCTCGAAAACGAACAGGTCGGGTCCGTCGATATTGATGAGTGCATTGTCTGTAAATTTAAGAATGAGTGTTCCTCCGCAACCGAGACTGACAAAACCACTATCCCCATTCTGGTTCGGGGCACCCAACGCATTTTTGGGATTCATATAGATCAGCAAGGGTTCAGCAGAGCCTTTCCCTACCTCATAAGAAACGACTTCATCGGCAAAGGAAATATCACCTAATGGAAGCACGACCGTCCCTCCTCTTCCATTGCTGTATTCTTTAGGTACGGGGGCTTGAGCGTATGACTCCAACCCTATAACCGTCAAGAGTATGAAGAGACAAGCCTGAAGGGAAAAGGGAGATTTAAGGAATGCCATACAGAAATGCTATTGTTGATTTACAAGAAGGGCAAATTTATCAGATTATGCATAAATAAGTGCATATTTAATGGAATCAAATACTATTCCATAAATCGGGGTACAAGACATTTTTCCTTATTATTGTCAACGAACAACACCGCTTTATGAAGCTTAAGTCCGCCTTTTTATTTTTCTTGTTAGTGGGATTTAGCCCCTGGTTATCAGCCCAGTCTCACCCATATATCGACATCCAACTGATCTCGAATGAGCAGGAAGCGGACCTGAATCTGGATAAAAAAACATTTGCACCCTGGGCTGTGACTATGCAGCACCTGTTAGATTCGGTTTTCATTAACGAGCAAACCAAGAACGATTTCATGGTGCTAGTGACTTTGCACCCGGATGCAGATCCTTCTGTTTCTTTATTCTCGCGTCCGGCCGTGGCGGCAGATGACCAGGGCAAACTGCTTAACTTATTAAAGGCCGGACCCAAAGTAATGACCCGCTTTGTGGATTATTCACAGATCTATCTGATCCGGACAAAAGCGAGAAGTATAACGAACAGCACCTTCACTCCCGATTACAAAGACCCTTATCAGCTCGAACAGGAAGCATTCAAGAGAGCAGGACTCCATGAAAAAGTAATCTTGTTGAAGAGCTGGGCAGAAAACCATGCTATTCCTGTTTTGGCAGAAGCAGAAACAACGGTAGATGAAAAATTCTCCGGTGTGCAATACGTAAGTAAGATGCTGCATGCTACGCAACCCATCGGTCCTGCGCTTGACATTAAAAAATTAACAGATAGTTCCGGTAACTATTGGAGAGGGGTCATGGAGATGAGCCCGGGGAATGAAATCATTCCACTCTCTAAAATAGCGCTGTTGGTGGCCGATGGAAAATTCGATGAGGCCAAGGAATATGTAGAACTGCTAAAGCTTTTTGGAGGCAAAAAGATGTTGGCTACTTATTACACCGAAGAATTATCCTGGAGGCTGGAAGCTTTTAACAAGGAGCTGCAGACCCGGGCACAAAAAGGAATTGAGCAACATGACAAAGGCAATTACGACGGGGCCATAGCTGTTTACGATGGAATCCTGAATGATTATTCTGCTTCGGCCTGGATTCGTTTTGAACGTTACTACTCCCAGAACCGAAAAAACAATGAAGAGAAAAGAGATTCTGTTCGGAGCCTGGCAGAATGGAACAAAGCCAAACCGATGATATACGGCTGTAACCCTTTATATCCGAATGCATCCATGGTCTCTACCGGAAAAGAAGCTTATCTTTTAATGAGAAGATTGGAGCTGTCCACTCTGTTCAAGGTGAAAGAAAACCTCTCAAAAGACCTTCTTAAACTGGGTGATATTGCTTCCGACCTGGGCGATTATGGCTACGCCGCTGAAGTATACTGGATCTGTTTCAGCCGGATAAAAAAAGAAGATCTTGACAAAAAAGAAATCCTCCCCTATTTCTTATACTGCCTCGATAAACTTGGAGTAAAGGAAATACGGAAAAATTATGAAGGAGATTTTGAAAAGGAATTTAAGAAGATCGAGAAAGAAAAGAGAAAAGCGATGGAGGGAAGTGTGGTGTATAAGTTATACCGGGTAAAGGAGTAGTGAGTAGTGAGTAGTGAGTAGTGAGTAGTGAGTAGTGATACAAAATGCATTGCCAAAAAATAACCACTAAGGCACTAAGGGCACTAAGGTTCACTAAGTTTTTTTACAGATAGAGCTTAGTGTTTCTTAGTGCCCTTAGTGCCTTAGTGCCTTAGTGGTAAAATTAAGTATAGCTAAACCTGCTAGCCTGTCAGATCTGCGTAAACGGGTGGTTGAGCGGAGTCGAAACCACTCTTGTCAGATTTAAAGTCTAATTCCCGGGTGGCTGAGCGCACTGCGACTTCGCTCAGTATAAAAAGTCGAAGCCAGCCCCTCGACTCCGCTCGGGGACCGCTGCTTTTACTTCTATTCATGTTATGACTGAAGACACTTCGACTCCTTGTACTGAGCGAAGTCGAAGTGCGCTCAGTGCCCTATTCTGTGAGATGAAATTATTTCCCGAACATCTTCTTATTAAACTCTTCCGACTTTCCTTTGGGAATCGAAAGTGAGCTCCACTCCCCTTTCCGGATCATCTTTCCGAGAAATACAATTTGCCCCACATGATAGGGATAGTGAGCCAGCTGACGGTTAATTGCTTCCAGCACCGTATGAGGCTCGTTGCGAATCAATACCGTTTTGAGGAGATCTTCCGGTTTTAAAGCCTCCAGCGAAGCAAACAAAACCTTCCATCCTTCTTCCCATATCCGGAGCATTTCGCTCTTCCCGGAAAACTTTCCTTCAAATTCCTGATCCCTGTTTCTGTTTGGTTTCTCTCCGTCGGAGGTGAGAAAGTCGGTCCACCTGGAAATCATATTGCCATGCATATGCTTCACGACAAGGGCAATGCTGTTCGAATCAGGACCGGGTGTATAATTCACCTCTTCCTCTTTCAGTTGTCCGAAGGTTTTATCACCTAAGGCTTTATATGTTTTAAACTGCCTGAGTGCGCTGCTCAGGTATTGCTCGTCTAAGGACATGATACTGCTTTTAATAAACAATCACTTTTTTCACTGCCCGGCCTTGCTGCCCTTGAAGCTCCAGGAAATAAACTCCTTTTCCGTAAGGTGTTAAGTCATAGTTCCGCTCTGCATTGCCGGAGAACATGACTGACTCGGTATAAATCAAACGACCGGTAACATCACTGATTCGGATCACATAGTTGGAATGTCCTTCCAGGCTATAGGTAAGTGTTACTTTTCCAGTACTTGGATTAGGAAAAACACTCACTGCATTTTCCAGGGCTTGATTTTCGGAAATACCGGCAATACTATTAGATGTTCCGGTACATCCTCCGACCGAAACATGGTCGGTAAAGTTTCCGGTACCAAACATAATATATTTAGGTCCTGTCTGACCCACGATAGGAGTTGTTCCCAGGTACCATTGGTTACCGGTTGCATAATTGGAAATCAAGGTGTCTCCGTGTTGCACAATGTTTACAGTGGGCGGAGGCATGATGAGAACGCTTTTAGGAGCAGAGGTGGCTGAACAGCCGTATGAATCTGTAATCGTAACCGTAAAGGTTCCGGAGATGCTGGTAGAGATCGAAGAGCTTCCCGATCCGGAAGGGCTCCAGGAATAACTCGAACCCTGGCTTGCAGAAAGCATAACTACAGTTCCTGTACAACTGGTATCCTTGCCGGAAAGGATACTGATAATGGGTGTAGGCTGAGTGCTGACCCCGATATAACTGTACTTGGTAACCGAATCTGAACCATTGGCATTGGATGCGGTGAGCTTGACCAGATTAAAAGTGCCGGGGTTACTGTAGGTGATCACCGGATTTTGAGCGGTGGAAGTGGATGGAGTACCTCCCGCAAAATACCAGTTCCAGGAAGTGGCACCGTTGGTAGTAGCATCTGTAAAGTGAACGGTCATGCCAGGGCAGCCGGTGGTAATATCCGATAAGAAATTAGCCAAGGGAAGGTTAGACGTAGGATCATAGAGTGCTGTTTCCCACAAGCCTCTTCCATAAGTAGCTGCCGCAAGCATTTTAGTGTTGTACTGAATCTCCAGTTCATCGATCACCACATTCGGTAGTCCGTTGGAGAAGAAGGTCCAGTTAGCCATGGTTGTGTCACGGTAATACACGCCTACATCCGTACCCACATAAACTCCATCGGCAGTACCCGGCTGATTGACACAGCAGTTGGCTGGAATATTAGGAAGATTACCGGAAAGGTTTGTCCATGTCAATCCACCATCTAAAGATTTAAACACTTTAGAACCCGGAGTATATCCTGAATAGGTGATCCAGATAACATTCGGGTTGGTGTACGAAATGTCTATGTGAGAAAGGGTTCCGTTTCCGGGAAGTCCGGTAGTAAGATCTGTCCACGTGGTCCCTCCATTGGTTGTTTTCATAATGTTTCCTGCACTGCCTGTATAGATGTATTGCGGGTTGGAATGTGCGATGGCAAGCATCGTAAGACTAGTAGAACTGCCTGTATTCGAAATCTTAGCCCAGCTGCCTCCTCTGTTTGTCGATTTCCAGACTTCCTGAAATCCTGCATAAATAGTGGAAGGAGTCACCGGATCAATTCCCCAGGGTGTAACCCAGGCTCCTGTCCCGGTAATTCCATTAGAGATGTTATTAGAACTTCCCCAGTTATTGGTGGTAGAGAAGAGACCTCCGTTATAGGTTTCTCCATACTGATAGTTGCTGTTGGAATAGTCGATAAAACAATCCATACCATCACCTCCGTAAACCTGGTTCCAGACCGGGTTAGAAGTGGGGTCATACTGATTGGTTCCGTTATCCTGCCATCCTTGAATAACCATGTTATTGGTCTGGGAAACTCCCAAACGATACATTTCTCCGACTTGTATGCCGTTACTGAGATCAGTCCAGTTTGCAGAAACTGATTTAAATAATCCTCCGTCACAAGCTGCAAAAAAAGTGGTTCCGCTTCCGGGCAAATAGCTCAGGCAGTGAATATCTGCATGACAATACTTCAAACCACCTGTCCAGTTAGAAGCACAGTTCCAGGTCGAACCCCCGGTAGTAGAATGCCACACATTCACTCCTCCGGTAACTATTTCTTCTGCATTGGTCGGAGAAGCCGCGAGAGAAAGAGTATACCATCCTTGTCCTCCGGTATCATTCCCGTTGGAGTTAAATCCAAGCAGGTTAGGAGTGGTGGAACGGACCGTAAAAGTCAGACCAGCGTCGGAAGAGCGATACAGTCCATGAAAATTATAGGTATTGGCATTCGCAGCCAGAAGATAAACGTAATCCGGATTTGCCGCTGTTACCGCAAGAGCAAGCCTGCAAACACTGGAAGCACCTGGTGTTCCAACGGTGGTCATAGTAAAAGTGTTTCCTGAATCGGACGAATGGTAAAAGTTTCCGGTGCTTACTGCATACATCACTGTAGGATCACCCGGTTTGTAGGCCAGATCTTTAATAGGCGCATTCATAATCTTCGACCAGGTCACGCCGGCATCCAGCGATTTGAAGAGGCCGGAGCTGGTTCCTGCCATGATGATATTGTGGTTGGCTGGGCTGATCAGGATCCGGTAAGCCTTACGGGTATCGACGACATTATAAGTCAGGCCTGTGGCATTCCAGGTGGCGCCACCATCTGTACTTTTAAGAATTCCGTTTGAATAGGAATCTGTTGCATCCCCATCACCTGTAGCGATGTAAATCACATTTGAATTGGTCGGATCAACAGCCACATCCGAAACTCCGATGACAGCCAGGCGATCGGTGGTGGTGGACCAGGATCCTCCATTATTAGTAGATTTCCAAAGACCCCCGGAAGGAGCTCCTACATAAATGGTAGCTGGATTCGAAGGATCGAAACGGACACAATTCAAGCGTCCCGCTCCTCCCCCTGCAGAGATCTGGGAAGTGGGCCCGAGAAGGGTCCAGTTTCCGGCCATCAGAGTTGCATTGGTACGTTGAGTAGTAGCACTGATAAAGTTCTCCTGAATCTCTTTTCCGGCTTTCATGATCAGCGTTCGGTCTCCGCTTGGATAGACCCTGGGTTCTGTAAAAAATTCCCAGCGCTTGTATTTTTCGTAATTCTCATCTGCCGTTTGAGACTCTTTTCCACCAAACATTTTTCGGATCGCGGTCTTCTTTTCATTCTTCGCCCAATAGGTATTGAAGGCTTGCTGTACCTGATAAAAATTAACAGTCGGGTCCTGCATCATCTGTACCCAGTCTTGTGCTTTAAATTCCGACAAGCTAAAAGTGAGTCCCAAAAAGAGGACGAATATTTTTGTTTTCATGAATCTATTGGGTTAGTATGTACGTGCAAATGAAAGTACAAGATACGCAATTATAAACCGACTGTCTGTTGCCATGATTCCCTGCAAATCAGATAGGATTTTAGTCTTTTTCAGGTCAATAATTCCTTTAGCCGGCGTACCTTTTCAATCATTTGGGCTGATTCTGAGAAGTTAAGAGTCTGCTGAGCATCCGATAGTGCTTCTTCGGGTTTTTCATGGACTTCATAAATCACCCCATCCGCCCCGGCAGCAGTGGCGGCAAGCGCAATGGCTGGCACATGTTCTCTTAATCCGATTCCATGAGAAGGGTCGGCGATGACCGGAAGGTGAGATTTTTCTTTCAAGACCGCAATGGCATTCACGTCAAAGGTATTGCGGTATGCGGTTTCATAGCTTCTGATACCACGTTCGCAAAGCATCAAGCGTTCATTCCCTGCCGAAAAGATGTATTCTGCACTTTGCAGGAGCTCATCTACCGTCCCGCTCATCCCCCGTTTCAACAGAATCGGTTTATCTACTCTTCCCAACTCATCCAGCAGATTGAAGTTCTGAGAGTTTCTGGCACCTACCTGGAATACATCCACATAATCCAGCATCTCCGAAATTTGTGAAACCTGCATCACCTCGGTAACAATTTTGATTCCGTGTTCCCGGCAAACGGAGCTGAACATCTTCAATCCTTCCAAACCCATTCCACGAAAAGCATAAGGAGAACTCCGGGGCTTGAACACCCCTCCCCGCATGATCCGGATATTATTCCCGGCCAGATGTTTGGCCACACTCCTCACCTGTTCCTCGCTTTCTATACTGCAAGGACCTGCCATCAGCGAAAAGACCCCGTTACCGATATGAACTCCATCACCCAGGTCTATTCCCGATTCTCCAACTTTCCATTTTCGGGAAACAAGCTTATAACTTTCAGAAACGCGGTGAACATCTTCCACACCGGGAAGACTTCCGATGAGGCGCAGATCAAATTCATTTTTACCAATGCAAACCATATAGAAGGCTTTCTGGGTATGAACCTCTGTTGCTTTATATCCAATAGCAGAGAGTCTGGCCAGGATTGCTTCTTTATCGGATGCGGTAATGCGGGGTTTCAGTTGTATGATCATTGTGTTCGATTAAAGAGGCATCTTCTGCCGCAATGGTGAAATAAATTTTTTGATGTTTTCTGTGAGCCCATTTTCCAGACGAAGCACTTTTACAAAAGCACTTCCGATAATGGCTCCTTCCGCATACTCACAAGCCTTATTAAAACCGGCCTTGTCTGCAATTCCAAATCCAATCAACACCGGATTAGAAAGTTTCATACTCCGGATGCGTGTAAAATAAGCAATTTGTTCTTCACTGATCTGGCCTTTGACTCCGGTGGTGCTGGCAGAGGAGACGAGATAAATGAACCCTTCCGAATGTTTATCAATCAGGCGGATTCGTTCATCAGAGGTCTGCGGGGTGATCAGAAAAATAACTTTTAGACCTGCTTTCTGAAAAAGCTCTTTATACTCCTCCAAATAAACATCCAACGGAAGGTCAGGGATGATGACTCCATCTATCCCGCATGCTTTTGCCTTTTCACAAAAACGAGTTACTCCAAATTGCAAAACCGGATTCAGGTAACCCATGAGTAACAACGAAGTCTCTGATACACCGGCTTCTTTCCGTACATCCTTGAGCTGATCAAACAACTTGCTGAGGGTCATTCCGTTTTTTAAAGCAAGCTCGCTGCTCTCTTGAATCACAGGACCATCGGCAAGGGGATCAGAAAAGGGAATCCCTATTTCGATCATATCGGCCCCACCCTGTACGAGCGTTTTTATGATCAGAACAGTGTCGTCCAACTTGGGGAACCCTGCTGTAAAATAGATAGAGAGGATGTCCCTCTTTTTTTTAAATAACTCCTGGATCCGACTCATAGGTTTTGGTGTTTTATATAAGTAGCAAGGTCTTTGTCACCCCTTCCACTCAAATTCAATACAATAATTTCACCGGGAGCTGATTTCAACTTATCGAGGTGGGCCAGTGCATGTGCACTTTCCAGGGCTGGTATAATTCCTTCTAGGCGGCAGCACAGAAAGGCAGCGGCCAGGGCTTCCTCATCGGTAGCAGAAACAAATGAAGCCCTCCCTGTTTCCAGCAAGTGCGCATGAACCGGTCCCACACCGGGGTAGTCCAGTCCGGCAGAGATGCTATAAGGTTCCGTAATCTGTCCGTCCTCCGTCTGCATAAGCATCGTCCGGCTCCCATGAATAATTCCTGGTTTTCCAAGCACCATGGTGGCTGCTGAATGTCCTGAATGAATCCCTTTTCCTGCTGCTTCCACCGCAATCAGTTTAACAGAGGGTTCATCCAGAAAGTGGTAAAAAGCTCCGGCGGCATTGCTTCCACCTCCTACACAGGCGATGACATAATCGGGTGTTTCTTTTCCTGTTTTTGACAACAGCTGGGTACGTATTTCTTCACTGATGACACTCTGAAATCGGGCTACCATATCGGGATAAGGATGAGGGCCCACTACAGATCCAATGATGTAATGTGTTTCCACGGGGTTATTGATCCAATCGCGGATAGCCTCGTTTGTTGCGTCTTTCAGGGTTCTGCTTCCGCAAAGTGCCGGAACAACTTTGGCCCCAAGGAGTTTCATACGGGCCACATTGGGTGCCTGTCGTTCAATATCTACTTCACCCATGTAAACAATGCATTCGAGTCCCATGAGGGCACAAACAGTAGCTGCAGCCACTCCATGTTGCCCAGCCCCGGTCTCGGCGATAATCCGTTTCTTACCAAGCCTTTTGGCCAGGAGAATCTGACCCAGGGTATTGTTTATCTTGTGTGCTCCGGTATGGTTCAGATCCTCTCTTTTCAGATAAATTTCTTTATTATGATGAGAGGAGAGACGGGATGCATAATAGAGCGGAGAAGGTCTCCCTACATAATCCCTGAGCAGGGAATCGAATTCTTTTTTAAAATCATCACTCTCCATGATGCTGAGGTACCTGCTGCGCAGATCTTCTACATTGGGAAACAGCATTTCGGGAATAAAGGCTCCTCCAAAGCTTCCATAATATCCTTTTTCATTTACCTGATAGCTCATTGCATTTCAACCCTTAACAAGTGGGTCAGTTTTTTAAGTTTATCAATACTTTTCAATCCTGGTTCAATCTCAAAATGACTGTTTACATCAATACCCTCGAGCTTGGGGTTCTTTTGCATCAGTGTAGGAACAGCCTTCGCATGTAAGAGGCCTATGCCACCACTCAATAAAAAAGGAGTTCTTCCTTTGTACTGGGCCAGCTGGTCCCAATTAAAAGATTTTCCACTGCCCCCATGCCCGGGGCTCTTGGTATCGAAAATAAAACGCTCACAGACCTTGGAATACTCATTCGTCTCCGCAAAATCAAATTTTTCATCCACTCCAAATGCTTTGATGACGGGAGTATAAAGACGTATTTGCTCGCAAAACTCAGGCGATTCATTTCCATGCAGCTGAACCATGTCCAGTCTATACCGGGCAATCCGGTGAATCACTTCCATCCGCTCGGGGTTCACAAACACTCCTACTTTCCGGATGGAGGAAGGAAGGCTTTTCACAGCCTCCACATTCATTTCCCTTCCGGCATAACGGGAGCTTCCGAGGTAGAAGATGAATCCCATATAATCAGGAAGGAGTTCTCCGGCCGACTTTATATTGTCTGCGTATTTCATGCCACAGACTTTTACTTTTAGAGGTGTCATTGAATTAAATAATTATGCCGTGACCGTTGTTTTGTTTTGGGTATTTTGAATCTCTCCAAGTTCTTTGACCAGTTTAGCACAGGCCTCTTCCGGGCGGCTATGCTTCATAAAGGACTCTCCAATCAGAAAGCCCCTGAACCCGGCTTCCCGGAGCTGCATAATGGCTGCTGCAGAATCAATTCCGCTTTCGGAAATGCGGATCAGACCCGAGGGGATCAACTCCGCAAGCTTTAGGCTTTGCTCAATGTTCACGGAGAAATCTTTCAGGTTCCGGTTATTCACACCTACTGCATCGACAAATTCGTTTAAGGAGACTAGTTCTTCTGCCTCCCTGACTTCCAGGAGGACTTCCATCCCCAGGCTCTGAGCAAAGCGCCCGAGCTCTTGAATGCGGGCTGCATCAAGCACATTGGCCAGCAATAAAATCACATCCGCACCTATAGCTTTTGCTTCCAGAATCTGATATTCATCAATCATAAAATCCTTCCGCAGGATTGGGCAGTAGTTAAATTTTCTCGCAGTGACCAGGTCTTCATTCTTTCCTCCGAAAAATTCTGTATCTGTTAAAATGCTTAGAGCACTGGCGCCTGCCTGCATATAACCGATGGATGTTCGTTCCACGGAAACATATTTATTTATGATTCCTTTCGAAGGCGATTTCCGTTTTATTTCAGCAATGATTCCTGCCTTATCTTCCCGGAGCAAATATTTCCGAAACGAAACACATGGGGATGCGAAGTAAACCGACTTCTCCAGCAGTTTTACCGGGTAAAGCGATTTGCGCTCTTCCACTTCCTTTTTTTTGTGTGCGATGATCGTATCAAGCATATTCATGGGCGAGTAATTTTTTAAATACGTTAAGTGCTTTCTTAGACAAGAGCGATTCCTGCGCTTCAGCAATCGAATCATGTATTGACTTTTCCGGTTTAATACAATGAATTGCCAATCCGGCATTGGCACATACTACATCATTCTGAGCTTCGGTGCCTTTTCCTTCCAGAATATTCATGAACAGAGCGGCTGCCTCTTTCATTTCACCACCACCTTCCAGATCAGCCTGGGGATATAAAGGCATCCGGATATCCCTTGGTGAAAGCATTTGCTCTTTCGTATTGCTGATGAGCTTAAAAGAAGAGGTAAGGGATAATTCATCATATCCATCGAGTGAATGAACAAGCAGAAAGGTACGATCTGTTTGCTGCAGGAGGTAATGATAAAGCCTTGCAAGCTCCAGATTAAAGACACCGGTAAGCTGATATTTAGGAAAAGCCGGATTCACAAGGGGGCCAAGCATATTGAAGAAAGTACGCATTCCCAGTTCTTTCCTTACCGGTGCAGCAGCTTTCATGGCCGGATGAAAAAGCGGAGCATGAAGAAAACAGATGCCCGTCTGATCAATCTGCTTTTCAAGATCACTGGCATTGTTCGTGAAGCGGTAACCCAGGTATTCCATGACATTGGATGAACCGCTGACGGAAGAAACACCATAATTACCATGCTTAGCAACTTTTACCCCTGCTCCGGCAGTTACAAAACTTGCCAATGTGGAGATATTAAATGTGTTTTTAGAATCCCCACCCGTACCGCACAAATCAATGGCTTCATAGGCAGAGAGGTCAATTTGTATACAGAGGTCCAACAAAGCATCTCTGAATCCTTCCAGTTCATCCACGGTAATAGGCCGCATCATATAAACCGCCAGAAAAGCGGAGAGCTGGCTTTGATTGCATCCTCCTTTTGCAATCAGGCGCAGGATGGATCCTGCCTGAGCTTTCGTAAGGGCTTTGTGATCGAAGAGTTGGGTTAAAATTTCTTTCATATGGAGGAGTTAAAATGAATATCCATCGGAGAATTCCTGATTAATTTTCAAGCCAGTTTCTTATTATTTTTTCACCTTCCGGGGTGAGCACACTCTCCGGATGGAACTGTACTCCCCGAACATCATACTTTCTATGCCTCAATGCCATTACAAATCCGTTTGCGTCGGTAGCTGTAATTTCAAGATCGGCTGGAAAATGCTCCCGATCCACCACCCAGGAATGGTATCTCCCTGCCATGAATTTTTCCGGTAGTCCTTTAAAGAGTATATCTTCTTTTATTTGTTTCATTTCGGTAGAGACTCCGTGATAAACCTGATCGAGGTTAATCAGTCTTCCTCCAAATACTTCACCAATGGCCTGCTGTCCAAGGCATACCCCTAAGATACTTTTAGAAGATGCATACCTGGTGATTAGTTCTTTCAGAATCCCTGCTTCTGCAGGCAGTCCAGGCCCAGGGCTCAGCAAGATCTTATCGAATAGCCCTGCCTTGTCAAGGGTTATCTTATCATTTCTGTGAACCTCCACCTCATGATTGCTGATCTTCTCGATACAGTGGACGAGGTTATACGTAAAGCTGTCGTAATTATCCAGAACTAGTATTTTCATCGTAATAGGTTTAAAAGCAAGATTAAAAAATTGTTTCAGCCACCTGCACTGCTTTTTTCAAGGCTGCCAGTTTATTATTTACTTCCTGCAACTCTCTGGCTTCGGAAGAAGACTCCACAATTCCTGCTCCGGCCTGATAGAACAATTGTTTGTTTTTGCTCAGGAAAGAACGGATCATGATGGCATGGTTGAAATCACCATTAAATCCAATCAAACCTATGCACCCTCCGTAAAATCCCCTCCTCCCTTTTTCATACCGATCGATCAGCTGCATGGCTTTATGTTTTGGAGCTCCGGTCAAAGTTCCTGCCGGGAAGGTGTGCCCCACAAGATCCATGGTCGTCCGCCCTTTTTTCAGTTGACCTTCTACTTTCGAAACGAGGTGAATAACATGGGAGTAATATTGGATCTCTCTGAAATTCTCCAAATTTACATCATCACAATCTCTGCTCAGGTCATTCCTGGCCAGATCCACCAGCATGATATGCTCCGCATTTTCCTTAGGATCTTCTTTCAGTTTCTGTGCCATCACATGATCTGCCCGATCATCCCCGGTACGTTTGAAGGTACCTGCAATAGGATGTATGGAGGCCCGGTTATTTTTCAGGATGAGTTGAGCCTCCGGTGAAGATCCGAAAAGTTTAAAACTTCCATAATCAAAATAAAACAGATAGGGCGATGGATTCACCGAACGGAGCGCCCTGTATACATTAAAATCATCTCCGGTAAATGCCCGTGAGAACTCTCTGGAGAAGACTACCTGGAACACATCACCCCGATGACAATGTTTTTTTCCATTGCGAACTGCTTCCATAAATTCTTCGTCTGTAAAATTGGAGGATTCTTCTCCCCGGGTCTTGAAATTATAGGATGCAAAAACTTTACTGCTGATCAATTGTTTCAGATAATCGATTCCGCCTCCATCGGGGCTCTGAGCATGATGATCGAAAAGATACATTTCATCCCTGAAATGGTCCACCACAATAACATAGCGATAGACCTGATAAATCATCTCCGGGATAGATTGATTTTCTTTCTTTACTGCATGCAGCTCAATGTCCTCAAAGTATGGGATTGCATCATAAGCCGTATAACCAAAGAGCCCATTGGAGGCGAATGGGAAAGTCGGGCCTTCCTGTTCGAAGGAGCGGATGAATTTTTCCAGGATTCCGGGAACTTCTTTTTTTAGTTCATTGCCCGAATGGCTCTCAAATCCACCATTAGGGTATGTACAGCGAATTTCGTCGTTTTCAAGTTTAATGCCGGCAATCGGATTACAGCAGATATAAGAAAAGCTATTTTCATTCCCGTGATAATCTGAGCTCTCGAGCAAAATACTGTTCGGAAACTTATCTCTGAGCTTCAGATAGATACTTACCGGAGTGGAAGTATCCGCGAGCAGTTTTACAAAGGTGGTTTGAAGCTTATATTTCTTCATAAAGTAGTTTTTCGGTTCTGTGCATAAAAAAAGCCTGCTATGAACAGCAGGCCGCGAAGCACTTATTAAGTTTATAACAACTCAAGCTGTTCTCATGAAACTGAGAAGAGCCACCAACGGTTGTTATTTAAGTTTTTCATGTCTTTTTACTGATAACAAATATAAACATCTTTTATCTTCAATTCCAAATTTTTATGCAAGAACCTTCAGGAGGCCCCCTTCGAAGCGCAAGACCGTTGTCTAGTCCGTTTCCTGCTGAGGAGGAGGGGGTGTAACTTCCTCTGGGGTCTTCTTTTTCCGAAGATTTTCTCCAGAGCCAAACCGAATATTCAGGCTCAAAGTAGCAATCCGGGATTCCCTTTTCTTATAGAAATATTGATTGAACTCCGGTGTATAGGTATCTACCTGGCTATGGAGGGTATTGAAGATATCATTCAGTCCAAGGCTCAGCCCTCCCCTGCCCTTCAGAAAATCAAGGTGCAGACCGGCATCCACAGAATACATCTCCCTGACTATACCCTGGGAGGTGGGTGTGGGAGCGTAATAAACTCCGGAACATTGAAACAGGAGATTTTTGAAAATGTAAAACCGGGAATTCACTTTGCTGAACCAGGTAAAGCCTGCATTATGTAGAGCCGGATCAATATTGGTTCCATTTATATTCAACTGGTAGGCATTCACATTCCAGGTCAGGCCCCACCAGGAAAAAAGTTCTTTGTTCAAGGTAGCTTCCCCCCCATAAGTATCCGAGAAATTCAAATTTTTCCAGGTACTGGAAGTGGCTCCTGTAACCGTATCGGAAAGGACCCGATATAGTTGTATCACTCCATTCGTATGACGGTAATACAAGGATGCACTCAGGGACCCTTTGGGAAGGTAACGGAGCCAGGATAGTTCTATAGCATCAATATATTCGGGATTCAGATCGGGATTGCCATAACGCAGATTTAAAGGATCTGTATAATCCGGGAAGGGATTAAGATTCCGGAGCCCTGGTCTGTTGATTCTCCGGCTGTAACTCAGGCGAAACTCCTGTTCATCGCTTGGTATATAACCCAGATGTGCGCTTGGGAAAAAGTTAAGATACTGCTTCTGATATTCCTGCCCGGTCTGCTCAAGTCGGGCTATCCGCTGATCTTCTTCCAGCCTGGCACCCATCTGACCTTCGAACTTCTTCACTTTCTTTGACCAGATTGCGTAAGCGGAGTAAATCTGTTCACTAAAACCAAACACGTTGGAAATGGATGAATCTTCCTGCCAAACGGCCTGAGGAGTATTATAACTAAAGGAACGAAAATCATTGCTGACCGTTGTATTGCTATACTTCAAACCACTTTCAAGGCTGGATGTTTCCCCCAGGGGGGTGCTGAAATCTGTTTTAGCAAAATAATTCCCCAACATCCATTTGTTCGATATCCGTTGAATAGTAGGAGTTGGGGCTATGGGTATATTATTGGGATAAAAATCACGTTGACCTATACTGTCATTCACCTGATTGAGGTTTCCGGAAGCTGATAACTCCACATATAATCGCTTTTCAGGTTGTTCGAATTTACGGAGGTAACTCAGAGAAGCATCATATCCCTGATCGAGATCATTTCCGTACATGGTGCGGTGGGAGTAGGAAGTCAACTGTTTGTACATATTGATGAACTGATACCCCACCGTGTCCACATCGAGGTCGAGATCGCGGTTATACATGCAGGTAGCCGAAATCGTGCTTTTAGAATTCAATGAATAGTCCATTCCAATTTTCCCCATATGGGTTTGAATATGCCGGATGCCTGCGGAGGTTTGATCCGTAGAAAACTGATTCGCAGTTAGAAAATTAGTACGGTTGGTATAGCCATTGTACCATTTCTCGTTATAGCGGTAGCTGTAACTTCCGAACAGATTCAGCTTCTTCTTTCTGTATCCAATAGTCAAGCCCGCATTTCCCTTTATTAAAGTGCTGTACGATACAGAAACTGTTCCGCTGAGGCCTTGAGCTGTGTTTTTTTTCAGTACGATATTGATGATCCCCGAAACCCCGTCAGGATCATATTTTGCAGATGGATTGGTAATTACTTCTATACTTTCTATAGAGCTTGCAGGTATCTGGTCCAGGATAGCAGCCCTGCTGGATGCAATAATGCCGGAGGGGCGACCGTCGATGAGCACTGTAATATTTCCGCTTCCACGGAGACTTACATTTCCATCCACATCGACCGAAACAGAAGGGATATTTTTCAATACGTCGGTGGCGCTGCCTCCCTTACTTCCCAGATCGGCATCTACATTGAATACTTTTTTGTCAATGCCTTGGCGAAAAGTGCTTTCTTTCGATACTACCTCAACTGTTTTAAGTTCTTTCTCCCCTGGGCTCAGGAAAATCACTCCAAGGTTGACAGGATGTGATTTTCCGATACGGATAGAATCAACCATAAATAATTGATACCCTATGTATTTCACTTTTACTTTCCACAATCCAGGTTGAATCTGTTCCAACAGGAATTCTCCATGCTCGTTCGTGAGTGTTCCTGTAAATTTTGCAGAATCTACCATATTGATCAGTGTCACCGGGGCGTATGGGATGGCTTCATTGGTTTGTTTATCCTTCAGTTTGCCGTACAGAGAAACTCCTGGTTGGGCTGTTTCTTGAGCATAGGAATGCCCATATCGAAAGAAGCCAAGAAAAAGGAAGAGGAAGAAAAAACGACCTGCAGTCTGGTTCATGGTTCTGTAAAAATACCAGTTCCTTTCAATGAACCAGGCAGTTCAGAATATTTTCATTTGGTGGAGTCCCTGCTTTGCAAGTTCGAAGTCGGGATCAAGGGTGAGGGTGTACCGGTAATCTGCAGCTGCGTTCTGGACATCGCCCATGGTTTGGTAACCATATCCTCTTCCATAATATCCTCTGGCATTTTTAGGATCAGCTCCTATTGCTGTAGAGAAGTATCGGATGGCATCAGGATATGCTTTTGTGTTAACAGAGATAACTCCGAGGTTGTAATATGCGTCGAAGTTCTTTTTGTCGATGAGCAGGAGTTTGTTATAGAGTTCGATGGCTTTAGGGTAATTTTTCTCATCCTGATAGAGCTTGGCAAAATCATACAGTGCTTCTATGCTTTGAGGCTGAATCCGTATGGCATTTCCGTAATAATCTTCCGCCAGCCGGTTATGCTGAGCAGCACAGAGGAGGCCGAGTTGTATGTAGGCATTGTAATAATTATTATCCTGTTCCACTGCTGTCTGCATACTCGACAATGCTTTGGAGGTATCGCCCGATTCCTTGAAATTCATTCCCTTCATGAAATAAGCTTTGGCATTATATTGATCGAGCTTTAGGGCCTCATCCAGATAATTGAGTGATTCTTGGTATTTCCTCACATAAAAATAGAGTTCCGCGAGCTTCATGATGCATTCCTGATTTTTAGGATCCATCCGGTGGCATTTATCCAAGGCTGCTTTGCTTCCACCCGTTTTATTGATCACGAAATAGATATTTGCGAGGGTCAGGTAGTACTCTGCTTTGGTACTATCTATTTTCAGAGCCCTGTTCATATCTGCAAGTGCTGCATTAGGGTCTTTAGTATTCATGTAATACTTTGCCCTTGCCTCGTATAGATCTGCACTTCCTGGCTTTTCCCTTAACCGTTCATTGATTGCTTCCAGATTAGCGGAGGAGGTATCCGTGTTCTTTGGGGCTTTGGAAGTTTCCTGATGATTCCCGCAGGATGAAAAAATGATCAGGGACAGAAAAATTGAACTGATAATGTATTTCATAGCTTGTCTTACTCTTTAAAAAAAATCCCCGGTCATGGCGTACCGGGGATTGGAAAACAAAGGTATGTAAAAAATAAATTCAAAACCTATACCTCTGGACTCAGTTCTCAGAAGGAGCCGCAAGAGCCTCCTTTATTTTACGTTCAATTTCATCGGCCAGGTCCGGATTATCAAGGAACACCTGCTTCACTGCATCACGGCCCTGACCCAGTTTGGTTCCTTCATAGCTGAACCAGGAACCGCTCTTGGCGATAATATTATGTTCTACACCGATATCAATAATTTCTCCCACTTTGGAAATTCCTTCTCCAAAGATGATATCAAATTCAGCGAGGCGGAAAGGAGAGGCCATTTTATTCTTGACCACCTTTACGCGGGCACGGTTACCGGTAGCGGTATCTCCATCTTTAATCTGCCCGATGCGGCGGATATCCAGACGAACAGATGCATAAAACTTAAGTGCATTTCCACCGGTGGTAGTTTCTGGATTACCGAACATCACCCCGATTTTTTCACGAAGCTGGTTGATGAAGATACAGCAGCATCCTGTTTTGTTAATGGTACCTGTTAGTTTACGAAGGGCTTGTGACATCAAACGTGCCTGCAGGCCCATTTTCGAATCTCCCATTTCCCCTTCAATTTCACTTTTAGGAGTGAGTGCAGCCACGGAGTCAATAACAATGATATCAATGGCTCCGGAACGGATCAGATTTTCTGTGATTTCAAGGGCTTGCTCCCCGTTATCAGGTTGGGAAATAAGCAGGGATTCCAGATCTATGCCTAGTTTCTGTGCATAGGTACGGTCGAAGGCATGCTCTGCATCAATGAATGCGGCAATCCCTCCGGATTTCTGTACGTTCGCAATAGCATGCATCGCTAAAGTGGTCTTACCGGATGATTCCGGACCATAAATTTCAACGACACGGCCTTTCGGAAAACCTCCGATTCCTAGTGCGACATCCAGCCCAAGGGATCCCGTAGGGATAAATTCAACCTGCTCAACCACATTTCCGGTCATCTTCATGATCGTGCCCTTTCCATACGTTTTCTCAATTTTATCGAGCGTAAGCTGTAGCGCTTTGAGCTTTTCCTTATTGAGTTCCTTGAGGATATCCTTTTCTTTGATTTCCTTGGCAGTGGCTTCTTTTACTGGTCTTTCCACTTTTTCTACTTTTTTTTCTTCGATCTCTTTGCTCATGGTCGTATAGGGGTTTAGTTGTTACATATTAAGCTGGAAGGCGGACTAAAGAGTCCTTTCTTCTTCCAGGATCTGATGCGTATGCTCTTTTGACTTTACTTTGGTAATCACCCGTTCCAGTATTCCGTTTCCGGAGATAATGAATGTGGTTCGGGCTATGCCATCAAAAATCTTTCCCATAAACTGTTTCTTACCCCAGGTATCGTAGGCCTTAATGGCTTCCAGATCCGGATCAGCAATCAGGCTGAATGGGAGTTTATGTTTGGTTATGAATCGCTGATGAGAACGTTCCTCATCTTTACTCACTCCAAGAATTTCATACCCTTTGATCTTCAATTCCGGATAATGGTCTCTCAGGTTACAAGCTTCCTCCGTGCAAGTCGGTGTCAGGTCGGCCGGATAAAAATAGAGTACCAGCTTTTTTCCCTTAAAGTCCTGCAGCGTTCGGATTCTTCCCGTTTCATCCTTCAATTTAAAGTCCGGGGCTTTCATTCCGGGTTTCAAACTGGTTTGATGATTCTTAAAGACCTCTTTTTTCTCCGCTTTCATTGGGCCTGCTCTTCTTACAAAGTACCAGAATGTTTGAGAATTTCCAAAGGCATACTTATCAGCTTTATCAACAAAGAACGTTACTCGAATTATCTAATTGTTATAAAATCAAACATTAGAACGCGGACAAATTACATATTTTGTAACATAAACCAAACATTTTTTAGTTTATTTTTTCGACATTATGAAAAGAAGGGAGTGGTAACTGAAGGTAACTACTTGGAATTGTAGTATTTACAAAATTTAACGAGTCCGCATTCCTCACATTTAGGATTCCGGGCTAGGCATGTATACCTCCCATGAAGGATTAACCAATGGTGAGCGATGGGAACAAGATGAAGAGGGATATACTTCATTAACTGCTTCTCAGTGGCCAGGGGAGTTTTGGCATTTAAGGTAAGACCCAGACGGGCGGAAACACGAAACACATGCGTATCGACCGCGAGCGTTGGTTTATCAAACACAACGGAGGCAATCACATTGGCTGTCTTCCTTCCTACTCCGGGCATCTTTTGAAGACTCTCTATATCCGAAGGCACTACTCCATGAAAGTCGTGGGTAAGCACTTTAGCCATTCCAACCAGATGCTTCGCTTTGTTATTCGGATAGCTTATACTCCTTATATAAGAGAAGATGGTATCCGGACTAGAGGCAGCCAGGGCCTCTGCGGTTGGAAATGCTTTAAAGAGCGCAGGGGTTACCGTATTGACTCGCTTATCCGTGCATTGTGCGGAAAGGATCACGGCAACCAACAATTCAAAGGGATTGGAGTAATGAAGTTCTGTTTCAGCAACCGGCATATGCATGCTGAAATAAGCGAGCACTCCGTCAAAACGTTCCTTTCGGGTCATTTGGTAAAATCAACAAGCTCTACGTCAAAGACGAGTGTTGCTTTGGCTGGAATAACAGGAGGATGACCACGTTCTCCATAAGCCAGGTTATAGGGCAGAATAAGCTGTGCCTTCTCACCTTTGTGAAGAAGTGCAATTCCTTCATCCCAACCTTTAATCACCATTCCTGCACCCAGTGTAAACTCAAAAGGCTGACCTCGCTCTACGGATGAGTCGAAGAGAGAACCATCGAGCAGGAAACCGGAATAATGAACCTTTACCTTATTACCGTTCACTGGCATATTGGCTGTATTCGTCGCTGCGAATTCAGGCAGCTTGGTATCTGAAAGATAAACGATTTTCAATCCGGATGCCGTGGTAACGGTATCCTTCCCTTTGGCATTCGCTTTATGAACACCTTCTTTTACATCCAGGAGTTCTACATCAAAAACGAGCACACTATTGGGTGGAATTGCTCCCTGGCCATGTGCTCCATACCCAAGCTCTGCGGGAATAATCAGAGTGGCTTTATCACCTACATGGAGGAGTGCGATTCCTTCATCCCAACCTTGGATGACCTGATGCTTGCCGAGTTTAAATTCAAAAGGCTGATTCCGTTTAACAGAACTATCGAACACGGTATCATTCGTCAGCTTGCCTGTGTAATGCACTTTCACTTGGTCTCCGGCCATTGCCTGAACACCACAGCCCTTTGTCTTGATAATGACCTGCAGCCCGGAGGCTGTTTTTATTGTTTCGGGGTTTTTTACCACAGTTGGAACGCAAGGCGATGCCTTTGGTTTAAATAAGGAACAACTAGTCAGGACTGCACTGAAGGCAATCAACAAAACGGTGCTGCGAAAAATTTTCATCGGTGAGGTTGTGAGTTTCTTGGATCATTCATGCCTGCATTCGCTGGAGCAGGTGGCGAATCTTTGACATCCACAATTTCCATATCGAACAGTAACGTGGTATAAGGTTTCATACGTCCTCCCATCCCATCTCCATAACCAATGGAAGAAGGAATAATAACGGAGGCTTTCCCACCTTTACGCATGAGTAAAAGAGCCTCGTCCCATCCTGGAATGACCTGATGCGTCCCGGCTTGCAGGTCAATCGGTTTTCCGCCTTGTTTATCAGTGGCATCAAATACTTCTCCGGTAAGAAACTTGCCGGTATAGATCACAGATACGGTTTGACCCGGCTTCACCAGATCTCCTTTTCCTTTTTGTGTCTCTATAAAATACAACCCCGATTTATTAGGTTTTGTTTTGATCTTATTATCTGTGAGATATTTTTCAAGTAAGACCGGTTCACTTGATTTAGCGACTGAATCCATTTTCTGCTTTTCTTCCATTCGTCTTTTATGCTCAGCCTCCACAATTTCTTTGGGTTCAATCTTATCAATCTTCACGTTAAAGTACAACAGGCTTGATGAATCAATATAGGCAGGAAGTTTAATTCTCTCCAGCTTTTCAAAATAGTCTTTCGCGCCCAAGAGGAATTCGGTGCTATCACCCAGCTTCATACTCTTTATGGCCTGAAATACATCTCCGGGATACACACTTTTGCGCATCACCAGGGGCAGCCTTTGATTGGTTCTGCGGGTATCAATCAGGACACAGTCTTTCTCTGTTTTACAAATAATCTGAAGCGTGAGGCGGTCTCCATAATTAGCATGGGTAGTATCTTTGCTTTTGATCAGTTCTTTGTAAAAAAGACCGGAAGCCGATTTTTCAAAGCCTGGATGTTCGGGTTTGTGGCAAGCAAGGAAGGCTGTTCCTATAAATGCGGCAATCAGAATCGTACGTTTAGTGCTCATAATTTTAATTGACTTTCATTAATTCTACATCGTATATTATAGTCGTAAAAGGTTTCACAATTCCTGTCGAAGACCCTTCCGCTCCATAAGCAAGGTGCGAAGGTATAATAAATTTCGCTTTCCCTCCTTCTTTCAGATGCTCAATACCTAAAGCCATACCATCCAGCATTTGACCTTCATCACCCATGGTATACTCCACCGGCTCATTAGGCACATCGAACTTCTTTCCGTTCAGAAATCTTCCAACATAACGCAGGAGCACCTTATCTCCTCTTTTCACTGCAGGCCCTGATCCTGCTTTTTCATCGGAAACATAAAGTCCATGATCTAATTCCTGGTATTTTTCTTTCCTGCCTTTCAGGTAATAAGAAAGTATTTTTTGTTCATCTACTTCATCATCATGACTTCTTTTCTCGGATTCTATTTTGTATTCCTTTTCATCCAGGATATGTTTAAGTCTTACCCTTACCTTCATCATACTGTCATTCCCGTTTTGTGCAAGGTCATAGGCAGGAATCAGAAAAATGGCACTATCTCCTTCTCTGAGTTTAGAAAAACCGTCCTTTTCATTGTAAGGCGCGATGATCGTCCCATGAGAGCTCTCGATATGAGAATCATAGATCACCGAATCTGCGAAGGTATTCAGGAGGATCATCTCCAGATATTCTCCCTCCTTGGGTCTTCGGTCGGATTCACCCAGGGAGACCAGCTTAAACCAGGAACCGTTTCCCATTTTCCGGAACCCCGGCATACGTTGTTCCTTACAGGAAAATACGGCAAGAGCGAGGCTCGTTAAAATTAACAATAGCGACTTTCGAGATCTCATCATTTATCGGAGGCTAATAAGTTCCATTTCATATAATACAGGTGCTCTGGGTGGAATTTTATCTCCATCACCCAACAGTCCCTGTGCCCGGTTTGACGGCAGAATAAAGGTAACCCGGTCGCCCGTTTTCATAAACAGCACCATTTCATGAATTCCGGATTCCACATGATCTTCTCCGATCCTGAATTCCTTCCTTCCATCTTTTGCTGAGGAGTAACAAACGGTTCCATCCAGCAGAGAAACCTTATACTCAACGGTGGCATACAAGCCAACTCGCGCTGAATCACCTTTATCGCTTTTCTTCAGGAACTGCAATCTAAGTCCTGTTCCGGTCGCACTCATAGTCAGATGATGATGGTTGATATAGGAGTCAATAACATCCGATTCCCTCCGGCTATCGGCCTGATTGGCATTTAACAACTGATCCCTGGTAAATGGTTTGGGTTTGGGGTGCGTATCCTCCTTCTGACTGCACCCGGAGGCTGACCAGGTAAGTCCGATCAGAACAATGAATGAAATACGGAGAAATGATGCGATCCGGTTCATAGGATGAAATAGCGCTTTACTTTTTATTCAGGGTCTTCAACTCCTTACCGTACCCAGGTACAAGGGCTTGGAATTTTTCAATGACTTTTTCCAGTTTTTCGTTAGAAAAACCTCCTGCTGCATTTACATGTCCTCCTCCGCCGAAATGAGTACGTGCAAACTGATTCACATCAAATTTTCCCTTCGACCGAAAAGACATTTTGATCATACCGTCACGCTCTGACATAAAGGCAGCGAATTTCATTCCCCTGATGGAAAGAATGTAATTGACAAGCCCTTCGGTATCTCCTTTCTGATAATTGAACCGTTTTTGTTCCTGCTCACTTAGTGAAATGTAACCGGTGTTATATTCTTTCAGGATGACCATTTTTTCACACAGACTATATCCAAGAAGTTTCAGCCGGTCTTCTGTTGAATCATCATAGACACGGGAATGAATTTCTGCATTTGCCGCTCCTGCATCAATCAGCCCGGCAACGATGCGATGTGTATCAGCGGTTGTCGATGGAAACCGGAAGGATCCGGTATCGGTCATGATTCCGGTGTAGAGGCAATCTGCAATATTTTTATCTATAAGCTTCTTGTCGCCTAGCGCTTCAATAAATGTGTAGATGAGCTCACAAGTGGAACAGGCCTTTACAGAATGGTGCATGAAATCGGCAAAAGCATCAGGCTGGGGATGATGATCTATCATTATTTTAGGAGCCACGGATACTTCTACCAGGGGTCCAAGTTTATCAATTCGTTTCAGGGAGTTGAAATCCAAACAAAAGATCAGGCTTGCTTTCTGTATTAATTTCGTTGCTTTTTCGAGCTCTTTCGTGGCTTCACAAACCTTCGCGCTTCCTTTCATCCATGAAAGAAAAGTTGGAGAATCATTAGGAGTAATCACAGAAACATGATGTTTCTTTTTCAGGAGGTAGTTAGAAAGACCCAGAGAGGAACCCATTGCATCGCCGTCAGGCGACCAATGTGTAAGGATTACAATTTTCTGAGGTTTAGTCAGTAAGGATTTTATTTTCTTGAGTTCGGCAGGTTTCATTCAGGGGAATTAGGGCTCTAAATTACAATTTTTTACGGGTTTGCGTGTGCTGATTTGCCTCTGCCAAATGGAAATTCCACTTCAAAGCTATGCTGTTGAAATCAGAATCCGGATATTTTTGTTAATTTCGCAGCCGTCCGGCAAAAAGAGATCAAACCATACCAGGATCTCGCTTAAAGGATTTATACAAACACATCTTAAGTCTCTATGGCAACGAACAGAACATTTACAATGATCAAGCCCGATGCAGTCGGGAATAATTATATCGGCCCGATTCTGGCCAAAATCAACGAAGCAGGATTCCGCATCGTTGCAATGAAATATACGAAGCTAAGCATTGAAGCAGCCGGTAAGTTTTATGAGGTTCATAAGGCTCGTCCGTTTTATGGAGAGTTGGTAGAGTATATGTCATCCGGTCCTATAGTAGCTGCAATTCTGGAAAAAGATAATGCAGTAAGTGATTTCCGCAAACTTATCGGAGCTACAGATCCGTCAAAAGCGGAGCCCGGAACAATTCGTAATTTGTTTGCAAAATCGATTGCAGCGAATGCCGTTCATGGTTCTGATAGTGATGAAAATGCAGAAATTGAGGGGAATTTCTTTTTTGCAGGATCCGAGCGGTTTTAGGATTCCTCATTCATAATACTCGTAGGTATAATTATACAAGACGGATAATTCATTATTCATCTTGTACTTTAATCTCTTCTTGATATTTCCCTTCGCATCCAATGTGAACTCGTTTTTTTCCTGATCGAGTAAGAGCGTATTGAGGTATAGATTTTTAGATTCCGATTTCATCCCCCCATGTCCGTCGTAAGAATAATAAATTTTAAAGTGTTTACCATTTTCGTGTTTTACACTGAAGGTTTTGACTGAACCATCCCTTTCGTAATCATAAGCAATCCAGCCAAAGGGTACGGTGTCATGCCCCACTTCAGTGATCTTACTCAGCAAGCCTGCCTTAGTGTACTCATATTTAAAATCATGCTGCACATGTGATTTGGAGTCGCTTATAAAACGAAGTATCAGATAGCCCTGCTGGTCAAACTTGTAGGT
>Ga0207068_1067_pt2 | contig 28938 bp, 28 predicted proteins | sample Alteio_BWMinCont_23_FD_153475 | JGI IMG/M metagenome (GOLD analysis project Ga0207068, IMG submission 153475) | Enriched cells from forest soil in Barre Woods Harvard Forest LTER site, Petersham, Massachusetts, United States -... | ecosystem: Environmental > Terrestrial > Soil > Temperate forest >... | reverse complement strand
ATAAGATTGCCTATCTCTCTAATAGAAAGATCATCATCTTGCTGATATAGCTTCACTTGTTCCTCATAAACCGCACAATTGTGAGGCCCTATAATAAGTTCTTTAACCGAATTATTTTCCAGCGTAATGAAAATTCCTTTTGCGTTCAGAAGAGCATTGACTTGCCCTATCATATTGACAATTAATCCTATATATTCATTATTACAATAACACTCTGCATGAAACCTGCTTAGTTTATCAATAAGGTTTTTTAAATAAGCGTTTAGTAATGGATATGCTGAAGAATTCGAAACTATTTTTTTTAATTTTTCTATCTCTGTATCACACAAATCAGATAAATACTGAATTTGCAGTTGTTTAAAAAATTTTTCTTTTACAAGCATGGAAGTTTTATTCAATAACTGTATGGCAAATTCAGCTTCTTCCCTAGAGAATAAAAAATTAATGGCATTTTCAAATTCACTGTAGGTTAAAGCTATTGTGTGTTTAATTGGCATGTTATTTGTAGCTTCTTTAGCTTCTAGACTAGTCGTTGCTGCTGTTGTTTCATCAGAAAGTGAAAAACAAAAATCACTTTTCTCAAATGTTTTTGAATAAATTAAATATATCCGATGAGAGTTTAAAAAAATATGTTTCATTATCATTGGATTCTTTGGGAAATAATTTTTTGTATATAAAAAACGTATCGCCATTCTTAAAGTTGTCGGTTCCAATGGCATAGTTAGCATTTTATCCACTAACGATAAACATTGATGTTTAACGGCGGTTACAAAAGCGATAGTACCTTCATCACTACAATAATTAGGATTTGCTCCTCTCTCGAGAAGATCCTTTGCCTTATCGATCTGTGCGCACCTGATAGCATTAATCAATGATATATTTTCATTTTTATTATAGTTAACTTGCGCGTTAGCGTGAGTTAAAGTCTCTCTGGCCTTGTCAGGAAGATCTTTGTTTTCTAATTTTTCTATAAAATAGCGTGTTAGATCCTCAGCAGCTAAACCATCCTGTTGCGCATAAAGTACCAATGTTTGAATAATTTCTTGAGACTTAACCACAGGGTCCTTGGTTTCAAGAGCATAATCAAGAAAACTATGGGAACGTATGTCAGATATCTTTGCTCCATGAAGCATGGCTTCATTTATCAATTCCCTATTACAACAAATAAAAGCATATTCCAATAGAGACTGTTTTTTATTTCCCAACCAAATATTTTCTAACTCTAAATGCAGTAGAATCCCATCAATACCACGCGGAATAGAATCACTTTTTAAATCAATCGGTTTTAGTTTCAAGAATTTAGCGACTGTATTGATAATTTTTAAAAAAACTTGTGCCGGTATCTCACGGCGTAAATCATTAGAATGAACAGTATGGCCTTGGCACATTGCATTAAACCAGATGGCAAATTCGACTGAATATTGAATGGCACGAGAATTGATAAACGTAGAGCGATTTTTAACGAATTTAATAAGTAATAACTCATCATCTCCCACATGATGTGCCTTGTAATGAGCTCTTATGAGTTCTTCAATTTGGTTTCTATTTACTAATAAAATTTGACTAACTGAAAATCCTGCAGCTTGATGGAGTTTAATTAAATCATCAAGACCGGGTATTGATGAAATTGCTATTTCTTCCCTATTCCTTAGCGCATCGACGTAAAACAATTGTAAATCATTGTTATTGTTGATAATGAGATATTCGTTGGCGATCAATCCAGCATTTGTCGGTAGTGTTTTCAGAAACTTTATCCCAACACCTCCTTTCCAAATTCCAAAGCCTAAAAAATTTTTAAGAAGTTCAGGGTGTGAAACTCGTTCATGCGGCAAAAGCTTTAATCTCATACAAGCTTTATAGTGTAAATCGTTTTTTAATTCACCTAACCTACCAGCAGATTCTAAATAATTCTCCATAGGTTGGCCAAATTTATTAATTCGTAACAAGCCATCCTCCACATTAAATGATGGCAGCAAATGAATTTTACCATCCGTCAAATTGAGAACACCCACATAGCCTTGCCCTGACATGCCCTCTTCAAACGATTGAATTGAGACTGCTGTTAATTCCAATTTAAATTCATCGGATAAAAAATTGGGTTTTTGTACTATTGAGTAATGTGGTTTTAAAATAAAAGCTGGATTACTTAGATTTGGATCTCTCGTTTCTCTCATTGTTGGATTACCATCATTAAAATTATTGTGTGTCGATTCTAATTGACTGTAAATCTATAATCCATAAATGAATGACTGCTCTGAGGTTAGTTTAGCGACTGAAATCTGATGTATATCAATAACGTGCTTGGCAATAATCAGCACCACTAATCGCTATGGCTGTCATGCCAGCATGCTTTTAGCTGGCATCCAGCCATTATCAAAGCCAAGCTTATTTCCGTCTCACATCCGTACTTTCAAAAATCTTATCTGCCGATGCCGCAACAAATCCAGTATACAACTTGCCATTTTGCAATGTATACCGCTTAGCAAACTCATAATAACAAGATGGAATCTTAAAATTTCCTTCACTAAATTTGACTTCGACTTCTTCTGCCATAGTACTAGACTGCTCTAAATAATCAGCCGGCGTACCTTTAACTAAACCACCCGATGCATTCAATTTAAAATGATGTGCAATCAAAAATTCATTCACATCACTAATTTCTTTAAATTTTTTAAATGCATTTATATTCACAGTAAAATGATTCGCACAAAATCCAAATGCATACATCCATGCAGCATACTCAGACTCAGCAAGCAATTTTTGATACGTAGCGTAGCTAAGTGGCTGCCAGTACGTTCCTGACGTTAAGAATTTTTCCGAATTCAACACATCATCTGGAATGGCATCGACGCATTGATTAACATGAGCTTGCAATTCAGGGCTAAAGTGCTGTGTTAATAGCTCACTGATAAATACTTTTGGAGCAGTAGGGTCTTTATGTTCATAATGTTTTGCAAAAAGCTTTTTCACAGGAAAATCATACGTGTCTTTTTCTTCATACCCATACGCGATAAAAAATTTCGCTAATTGATCAACGTTGACACGAGGATGATTAAACGTTCGAAAAGCAATATGGTCATTCAAAATAGTTTCATTTTCGTCACTAAAAAGTTGATGCACTTTGCTCGCATGAGGATTACGGTTGATATAATCTTTCCAGAGCGCAGCGAATAATGATGAATAGCTCATAGAGTTTCCTTTGTAAATAAATGTGATAATGCTTCCAATGGATGCTGTAATTTTATTTTATCAAAACGCTTAACTTGACTGCGACACGAATAACCCGTCGTTAATAAACAATATTCCGCTTCAGGTGTTTCAGTTACATATTTATGCCAATCCATACAAAATAATTGATATGAATAATCACGATGTTCTGACTCATGACCATAATATCCTGCCATACCGCAACAGCCCGCGGTAAGCGGAGTCAATGTCAAACCTAAAGCTGAAAAAATAGCCTGCCATTGTTTTTCACTTTCGACAAGACTTGTTTTCTCAGTGCAATGACTTAATAAATAAAATTGCTTCTTCTTCAATACAGGCAATTTATCCAATTGCTGATGCAAAAATTCTTGTGGAAGAAAAACGTTAAATCCAAGATTATTATCATTTAGAATATTTCGATATTCCTCGCGGTAAGTTAACGTAATACTTGGATCAATACCAATGAGTGGAATATTTAGCGCAGCCAATTTTTTTAAATAAGCACTGTTTTTTTCAGCAAGTTTTTTAAATCGAGAAAGAAAGCCTTTAACATGTAACGGTTTACCATTCTTAAAAAACGGCTCCACATAAACATGAAATCCCAGTTGGGAAAAGAAATCATAACAAGCAGACAAAACATTTTCTTCATAAAACGATGTAAATGCATCTTGCAATAAAATAATAGAATTGGGTTTGATTAATAATGCATTTTCAGGCAATCGATTAAATGATTTACTATCAACAATATTAACAGTCGGAAGATCTACTATTTGTAATGTTGATTTGAGTAGCCAGTTAATCAACTTACGCTTAGCGATCCAATTAAAAAATTGCGGCCAAGCTGCTTGAAATGCAGCAATTGACTCTGTGTTTACAATAAAGAAATCACGCAATCGACGCGCATAACGCTGATGATAATGCTCTAAAAATCGTGCTTTAATATCAGGAATATTGACATTCAATGGACATTGATTAGCGCATGCTTTACATGAAAGACACCCCGCCATAGCATCAAAAACTTCATGAGAAAAATCAGGCTGCTTATTGAAGCGTCGAATCATTCGCGAAAAAAAATGATGACGAGAAATCGGTGCGTCAAACTTATAATTTTTGTTTGAAAGTTGTCGCAACCATTCACGAATCAGAACTGCTCTCCCTTTTGGCGAGTGAACGCGATCTTTCGTTACTTTAAATGATGGGCACATGACATCTTGAGTAGAAAAATTAAAACACGCGCCATTCCCATTGCAAGCAACCGCACCTGAATAAAGTTGATTTGCCTCAGCAGAAATTTCTCTGTCATATTGTCCGCGCAAAGGTCCATCCAATTTAACAAGTGATTCCGCCGAATCAAGCGGCGTCGCAATTTTCCCAGGATTTAATTTATTATAAGGATCAAACAATGTTTTGATTTGACGAACAACAAAATAAAGTTCGTCACCAAAAAATTGTGGTCCGAATTCACTACGAAATCCCTTTCCATGTTCGCCCCACATCACCCCGCCATATTTTTTTATCAACAAAACTACTTCATCAGACAATTCACGAATGCGTTTTTCATCTTGAGGAAGCCGCATGTCTAGAGCAGGGCGCACATGTACACAACCCGCATCAACATGACCATACATGCCATAACTCAATTGGTGACGATCAAGCAGTGTTTTAAATTCACCAATATAATCGGCTAATTTTTCAGGTGGCACAGCGGTATCTTCAATAAATGGAATAGGACGACGCGTACCATCAAGACTTTTGCTGATCAAGCCAACTGATTTTTTACGCAACTCCCATAATAATTTTATTTCACTTGAATTTTTAGCAACATAATATCCAACCGTAAACGGACTTTTCTCAATATTCGCACAAAGCCGTGCTATTTGTTGTTGAATTTCATCTTCATGATCACTCACAAATTCAACCAAATTAATCGCATCCGCTTCTTTAATAAATTCTTCAATTTGAAAATAAAGAGAATCTTGACGCGCAAGTGCAACTAATTTTTCATCGATGGTTTCAATCACCAGCGGTTTGATATCGTCAGTAATTTCTCTTGCACGTAACGCATCTTCAAAGTGACGATATTTAATAACAATTAATTTTTTAAATTTAGGTATAGCGCTTAATTTTAATTTGCATTCACTGATAATCGCCAATGTGCCTTCAGATCCACACACAAGATAATTCAAGTTTAATGTGTCTTGATACGCTTTTTTTAAGTTGTAACCATTCAATGTGCGCGGTGCATTAAAAAACTTTTCATCAATCAACGCATGATTTTTAACAAGAATAACTGAAAGTTGCTGATTCAACGAATCAGAAGAATTGACTTCACCTGTATGAATTATACTACCGTTGCTAAGCACACACGTGATATCCACGACATGATCACTTGTGCGCCCTAAAATATTTGAACCCACACCGCACGCATCTGTATTCAGCATCCCACCAATTGTTGCGCGATTGCTAGGTGAAATTTCAGGTGCAAAATACACACCAGACGATAGTAAAAACCGATTCAATTGATCAAGCACAACACCCGGCTGAACACGCACCCATTTTTCTATGAGATTGATTTCTAAAATTTGATTTAGATATTTAGAGCAATCAACAATGATTCCCGCCGAAAGAGATTGACCATTCGTCGCTGTACCGCCGCCGCGCGCAGAAAACCGAATTTCATGATAGTTGGTTTGTTGACTCAATGTTAAGGCAAGCACAATATCATTTGTGCTACGCGGATAAATAACCGCTTCTGGAATGACTTGATAAATACTATTATCCGTTGCAACAGCCAGCCTCGCTGCATAATCCATTCTGATCTCACCCGAAAATCCCTTCTCCTTGAGCGAGCCCAAAAAGTCAGAATAATTTTTCTTAATAAGATGGTCAGGCGCAATTCTTGGCAGCATTTTTGTCATCCGATGGCTTGCAATGAATACTATAATCTTCTAAAGCAAGAGATGCAAAAAAATATTCATACAAGCTTGTAATAATCGGTAATCTATCTGACAATGCACATCCCGCCACCATTAAATTCGATATCTAACTCTCATTTTATCAATACAAATTACTGCTGAATTAAACAAAGGAAAAGGCGTGTTACGCGATAAACAAACAACAGATTTTTATCTATTTTCCCTCGCCAATTTTTTATCAGCCTTCGGCGGTGGAATGATTTTAGGAAAGGGCGCGGGAGTCATTAACATCCATTCTCTTCAAAATGGATCTATCATGGCTTTTTTTATTGGCGCTGCACTGGGTCTTGCTTTTATCCAAAAAACACCTAATAAATTATACGGAACGCTGACAGGTTGTTTTTCAATGTGCTGTGCATTCACGTCGCTTATTCTTTTTTATATCTTTGAAGCCTACTCCGTAAATAATAAGATAAGCACCACTCCAGGATTATTTTTTTTTATTTTACTAAGCATTCGTTTCGGATTTTGGTTTTACGCAAGGGCTTTACGTGCGTCCAATACAGCAGGGCAGCAGCAACGCATTGCTTGGGTTGAGTTGGGTTATTATTTAGGAATGATTTTTGGTTTAATCATATGGAAATTTCTTAATATAAATTTTGGCATAGCAACAGCTCTCTTAATTGATGCAGCATTACAATTTAGTGCTGGATGTTTAGATTTAAATGCCAGAAAAACAAGCCACAATTTTCAACACAATAATGTTAATACAGCTCAAATTTATCATGAACAAAAATATGAAAGCATATGGAAATGGAAATTAATAATCGCAGTCGTGTTACTTACAATCGGTTCACAAGTCGTTATATTTAGTTTAACAGATGAATCAAATAGCTTTAGCGCATATATTTTAGCATCATTTTATTTTGGTGCTTCTATAGCCGCATTTTTTTGCAAAAAATTCAAAGTACAGCTCACGTGGAATCCTGTGACTAATCAGAAAATTGGTTACGCGACAATAAAAGTGGATATCAATGGGATTAAAAAAGAAATCAGCGCTATCGTGTTAGGGATAATATCAATTTGTTTTGTAATGATGAGTGTCATTTTAACTAAAAATACGTTATTACTGATATTCGTTTTTCTCGCAGCCTTTTTTTATGAGATTTTTGCGCTGGGCATTTTAGATAGAATTGGCATAGAGGAAAAAATGTTTCAACATCAAGGTATAGTCATACGAGCCTACGGCATGATGAGTATCTGCGCTGCGTTGAGTCTTTGCTTGCTTAGTTTTGCTAATAATTCGTTGTATAGTTTACTATTAGCAACAGGCATATGCATTTTTTCTACCGGATTTATCTTACGGAGGAGAAATATAATTTGAAAATGTATTCTCTTTAAACTTTAAACCATGAATGGCATAATAGAGCTTTATAATTGAGATATTTCAAGGATGACGAATCAAACTCATTTATTAAAAATATCACGTCTGGAAGGATTAACAGATGGGGTATTTGCCATTGCCATGACCATTTTGGCTTTTGATTTGCGCCTACCGCATGACATCGTTGTTAAAGATTTATTAACATTCTTCATACATACCGAATCAGTAAAGCTGTTCATTTATATCGGCAGTTTTATCGTGCTTGGCACGTTATGGATCGCGATGAATTTTCAGTTGGGATTGCTTGAGCGCCTTAATCGACCTTATCTGTGGGCCAATGTTTTTTATTTAATGATTATTTGTATTGTGCCTTTTTCAGCATCGTTGGTCGCCTCATATCCTAATGATCCTGTCAGTATTTCATGGTTTGCTATCAATCTTTTGTGCGCTAATGTGATGCAATTTATCACTGCAGAAAGTGCGAATAAACATAATTTAAATAAAGAAACGTATACTGCAGCTATTCGTAAAGCCATTTTACGACGTCTTGCCGTGGGTCCTATTTTTTATATATTTTCATTTTTCTTAGCTTATCTCAATACCAAAGTGGCCTTCGTGATGCTGGTTATTCCGCCGATTATTTATTTGTTTCGTGGGCGTATTGATACTTACGATCAATAATGTTCATCAACTTATTGCAACATAGGCTAATATGTTTCGTGCTGCGGCGTTTCCTCTACTTTAATCCCGTGCATTTCAATTTTTACAATTGCAAATACAATCAGCAAAAACCCAAGGGCCAAAATGATATTCAAAATAATTTCACCAGCGCGAGACATTTTCCAGAGGCCAAATATAGCCTGCCAAATGCTGGTGAGTAATAAAATATAACCAATGATTCCAATAACTAAATCAAAAAATGCAGGAAATACAGGACCAAAAATCAGAAACCCCATCGTTGCCTGAAAGAGTCCAAACGAAAGCAATGATCCAATACAAAAAGATAAATAATATTTCGGTGGTTTGAGTGATAACCCTGAGAGCATGATCAATACTAATAAAGGGGCTGTGTAAAGAAAACGATGTCCCATTAAAATATAAGTGCTTACAATTAAAATAAAAAAACTGAATGCAATGATAAATACGATATTTCTGATTTTTCCATTCTTAGAAAATAATTCCTGGATCGTTGCCATAGAGTTTGTCCTTAAATCGGGCTAATAATCGTAACCAAGCTTGGGTTTTACGCTGTTTTATGAGGTCATTATCCTGGCTCATCAAAAGCTCCTAGTGGTTTAAGGACTCACTGTCATGCCAGCGTGCTCTTAGCTGGCATCCAGTATTCATCGAAGTCATCGCTGGATGCCAGCTAAGAGCACGCTGGCATGACAGTGAGTTTTTTCAAAATCCTTCACCCAATATCAAATTTAATTCCCTGCGCTAGCGGCAAAGCATCCCCCCAGTTAATCGTATTAGTCTGCCTGCGCATATACGCTTTCCACGCATCAGACCCTGCTTCGCGTCCGCCACCCGTATCTTTTTCACCACCAAATGCACCACCAATCTCGGCACCCGATGTCCCAATATTAATATTGGCAATCCCACAATCACTTCCGCGTGCAGATAAAAATATCTCAGCATGTTTAATCTGATTGGTAAACAAAGACGACGATAATCCATGCTGCGAATGATTTTGCATAGTGATCGCTTCAGCTAGTGTTTTAAATTTCATGATATATAAAATAGGCGCAAATGTTTCGCGCTGTACCACATCCCACGCATTTTGTGCTTCAACCAATGTTGGTTCCACAAAAAATCCAGTACGTGTAAGCACATTGCCGCCATATAAAATCTTGCCCCCCGCTTTTTTAATATCGGCAATCGTCGTTTTATAATGCTCTACTGCTTGTTGATCAATCAACGGTCCCATCAAATTTTTCTCATCCAACGGATCACCAATTGTAATTTTAGGATATGCATTCACGAGTGCTGAAACCAACTTGTCATAAATCGATTCATGCACAAACAACCGTCGTGTTGTCGTGCAACGTTGTCCAGCTGTACCCACTGCGCCAAAGACAATTGCTGGCACCGCCAATTTTAAATCCGCTGATTCATCAACAATAATGGCATTATTGCCACTTAATTCGAGTAATGTTTTTCCCAGACGACGAGAAACCATTTCGTTAATTTGTTTACCGACCGTCGTTGAACCCGTAAATGAAACCAAAGCCACTCGTTTGTCGTTAATAAAGTGAGTAATCAACGGAAGATTGTCAGTGATAAACAGAGAAAACACGCCGCGTAAATTATTTTTTTCCATTACCGTGTTGCAAATTTGCTGAACTGCAATTGCACATAACGGTGTTTTTGGAGATGGTTTCCATACCACGGTATTGCCAGCAATCGCGGCAATAAATGCATTCCACGCCCACACTGCAACCGGAAAATTAAATGCAGTAATCACACCCACCACACCCAGCGGATGCCACTGTTCATACATTCTGTGCTCAGGCCGTTCTGAATGCATAGTGAGACCATACAACATGCGCGATTGACCCACAGCAAGATCCGCCATATCAATCATTTCTTGAACTTCGCCTAAACCTTCCTGTTTTGACTTACCCATTTCCAATGAAACAAGATGACCTAACATGTCTTTATTTTTTCGTAATTCATCGCCAATTTGACGCACAATCTCGCCGCGTTTAGGCGCTGTCATTTTACGCCATTCAAGAAATGCGTTTTGTGATTCGGTTATCACATGCTCGTAATCTGTTTTTGAATTACTGTATACCTCTGCGATGATTTTTCCATCGGTTGGATTATACGAAATGATTTCATTTTCATTGGTCGTTGTTGACCACCATGAAGTACCGGTGCTGGCACCAAAGTTTTTTGCAGCTAATTTAAGAGATTTTAAAATGTCAGTCATGATGCGAAATACGCTCCGAATCGATTATTGGTTAGATCATCCAGTGAAAATTGTTCTTGCTTAACTAAACCTTTGTATTGACCAGGATGTGCGACAACGTTGTCGAGCACTGCGCATAACGAAGACGCCGTCGTTAATTGAATGGCAGACCAATACGTATTGCCGATTTTTTTTGGATAGAATTTCTTGACGTAATTTTCTTCTGAATAGTGCGTATTTTGCATGCCGTTAACAGAAACATAGACGAGCACAACATCTTGTCCTGTTTGCGGAATTGAATTTTCTAAAATACGTTTTAATGTGTCACGATCAAAATTCAATTTAAGATCATTCATTAAAAAACGCATTTTTTCGCAGTGTCCTGGGTAACGAATGGTTTTATAGCTGATGGTTTTTACGCGATTTTTATAAGATTCCGCTAAACTGCCAATGCCGCCAGAGGTGTTAAATGCTTCATACGTGAGACCGTCAATTTTAATTTCTTCAAGATCATCCAGCGGGAGCAATTTAACTTCTTCACCATTCACAATCGCTTGGCAAAGATTACCATATTCATTAATCAAACCATCCGTTGACCACGTGAGTGAATATTGTAATGCGTTGCTGATATTAACTGGCAAAGCACCGACGCGCATTTTTACAGTATCTAATGTTGGAAAATGTGACATCAATTGATTTGCAACAATGCTGATGAATCCAGGCGCTAAACCACATTGCGGCACAAACGCAGTCGTTGCATTTTTAGAAACGTCAGTCACGGTGTTTGCCGTGTGCGTGTCTTCTGTCAAATCAAAATAATTTAGATTAAATTCTTTCGCGATTTTTGTAATGGCAATATTACAATAATAGGGTAAGCACGAAATAATCGTGTCCACGGGATTTTTACGTAAAAAATCAGCAACGATTTTGGGATCTTGCGCATCCATTTGAACTAATTCCAAATGAGGTGTTTTTTCAAAAAGTGTTTTTAATCGCGGTGTATCGATGGTGATGTCAGATAAATAAATTTGATAATCATTGGAGTTGGATAAAAGTGTTGCAATCAAGGAACCAATTTTTCCAGCGCCGATTATGAGTATACGGTGCATAACAAAATCCTTTTTATATTTTAGGTAGGTCACTCCCTTTGAAAAAGGGAGAGCTTGCCCCACACTAGTTGCGGGGTTAGGAGGGATTTTCTAATGGGTTAAAAAATCCCCCTCAATCCCCCTTTTTCAAAGGGGGAGAGCATTATCCCAACAAATATGTCGCCGTTCCAGCCGCAATTAACACATTTTCTTGATTATGCAATTCCATCCGCGTGAATGTAATTTTATTTCCACTATGCAACACCCACGCTTTCGCAATAAAATGCTGCCCTTTTCCAGGATGAATATAATCTACGTGCATGCTAATCGTACTCGCTTTGCTAAGCACGCGAGATAATTCTTCTAAACTTTTGCCTTCACGTTTTTGAATCGTGCAATGCATAGCAGCCGTGCCGCCCGTCATATCCAACACAGCAGAAATCACACCACCATGCAAAATGCCATGCATAAAATTTCCGATAAGATCATGCGACATGTCAAAACTCATCGTGATGTGATCACGTTCAATCGTATTGATTTTTAAACCCAGAATACGATTGAAGGGGATTTCGTTGATGATTTGGGTGAATTGTTGGATGATGTCCGTGACAAATTGATCCATTTAATTTCGATGTCCTGTATTAATATTTTTTATTAGGATGAGGCGTTGGTGTTAAATTCCTTATTATATCGTCATAAAAATCTTGGACAGTACTTTCATCAATATTCAGTGCAGCCCAATCGGCTACATTAACACTCGATTTAGTTCCCACAGCTCTGGCTTGAGTACCAATTGCAACACCGGACTCATAAATATACTGAATAAAACCGTCTTTATTCTCTTTACCTAAGTCTTTCCCTACACGAGTAGATAAGAATGTCTCTTCCTCTCTATCTTTTTTTTGCTCATCAAATTCTTTTTTTTGGTTTGGAGTAAGGTTACTAATTTGTTGATCAAGAGGAGACTTTGCAGATTTTGGATCAAGATGGTTAGTGATGGCAGCTGGAAGGAGTATTTTAAACATAATAGACAATCCCAACTTTGGATCAGTTAGCTCAGCTTCCGATACAGGATTCTTTTTAAGTTCATTCTTTGCCGTTTCAATGATGGCATCTCTGTCAATATCTAAACCTTTTAATGCTCCTTTTTTTTCTAGGCTGGCAAGCAATTTTTTTAGAATCTCTTCTAATTTTTCATCGGCAACTGGTTCAGTCATATACAACATCTCCCCCTAATTATTACTTAAATTATACCATATACCCAATTTTTGCATTACAGTACCTCACTATGACCAATAAAAACAGCAAAATAGCAGAAATTGCAGCCCCAGTGCCGTTGCGACGGTGCTTTGATTATCTATTGCCAGAATCGATTGATTTGACTCAACTATTCCCTGGTATGCGGGTTCGTATTCCTTTTCACAGACGTGAAATAGTGGGTATTTTGCTTACGGTAAAAGATGCGTCAACTGTCCCTTATGACAAATTAAAACCCATCATCCAAGTCCTTGATTCTGAGCCCATCATTTCCCCAGATATTTTTCAATTATGTACCTGGGCCGCTGACTATTATCATCACCCATTTGGCGAAGTGCTGCTCGGTGCGTTACCGGCCTGGTTGAGACAAGGTAAATCCACTCAACTTAAACGAACAAAAAAACTTCTCGTTACAGAAAATGTCAGTTCACCGTTGATACTCAATTCCTATCAACAAACAGCACTCGCTGCCATTCAATCATCGAGTACACAGTTCAACGTATTTTTATTAGATGGCGTCACCGGCAGCGGTAAAACAGAAGTCTATTTGCAAATCATTGCCGACGTGCTTAAACGTCAGCAGCAAATCCTCGTACTTGTTCCCGAAATTGGTTTAACTCCTCAAACCATACAACGTTTTCGTGAACGATTTGCAGTCGCGGTTATTGCGCTGCATTCAGGCATGACCGAAAAACAACGTTTTGAAGCATGGCTTGCTGCAAAATCAGGTGATGCGAAAATTGTAATTGGTACACGCTCCGCTATCTTTACCCCTTTTGCAAATTTAGGTTTAATCATTGTCGATGAAGAGCATGATTTGTCATTCAAACAACAAGATAGTTTTCGCTATCATGCGCGTGATCTGGCGATCATGCGTGCTCATTCGACTAATATTCCAATCGTGTTAGGTTCAGCCACGCCATCACTTGAAACCGTGCATAATGCACGACAAAATCGTTACCAGCATTTACGTTTGCCAGAACGTGCGGGCGGCGCGAATTTACCGCAATTTCATATTTTAGATATTCGCAATAAAAAATTAGAACATGGCTTATCACAACCACTCTTAACTGAAATGCGCCAACATTTAGAAAACGGCGATCAAGTTATGTTATTTTTAAATCGACGCGGTTTTGCGCCGATGTTGAGTTGTCCCGCATGCGGTTGGATGATGAAATGCAAGCGCTGCGATATACGCATGACTTATCATTACAAAGCCGCGCGTTTGTGTTGTCATCATTGTGAAGCACAAAAAAATCTCATGACTAAATGTGAAAGTTGCGGTGCAACCGAGCTGCATGCCATAGGTCAGGGAACTGAGCGTCTCGAAGCCACTCTCGCCACACATTTCGCAAATTATTCGATTGCACGCATTGATCGTGATAGCACACGACGCAAAGGCGCAATGGAAGAGGTGTTGAATCGAATTCAAAATGGCGAGCACCAAATTTTGATTGGTACGCAAATGTTAGCGAAAGGACATCACTTCCCGAATGTGACATTGGTTGCGATTGTGGATGCAGACGGTGGATTTTTTAGCGCGGATTTTCGTGCGTTGGAACGTATGGGTCAATTGTTGTTACAAGTCTCCGGCCGTGCAGGCCGCGATGAAAAAGCAGGCAAGGTTTTAATTCAAACCCGTCAACCGGATCATCCTTTGCTGTATCAATTGCTGCATGAGGATTATCAGGTATTTTCAACATCGATATTACAAGAACGAGTTCAGGCAGAATTGCCGCCGTATGCCTTTTTTGCGTTATTTCGCGCAGAAGCCCTTAAGCTCGACTATGCCATGCATTTTTTAGATCAAGTGAAAAAAAATATTGAACTACCCCATGATTCTATTCAAATCATGGGACCGTTAGCCGCCCCGATGCCCCGTCGTGCCGGACTTTATCGTGTTCAATTGCTGCTACAGGCAAAACAACGCTCAAAACTCCAGCACGTATTAAAACACCTCATGCCGCGCATCGAAGAGATCAAGCTAAAACAGCGCGTCCGTTGGTCGCTCGACGTTGATCCGCTGGAAATATTTTAAGACATTTGACGTGGGCTTTATCTTTGATATACTCACCGCTCTTCAAAAAGGTTGCCGGGATGGCGGAACTGGTAGACGCGCCGGACTCAAAATCCGGTGATGGCGACATCGTGTCGGTTCGATTCCGACTCTCGGTACCAATTTAGGAGCGTGCATGTTCCTATCAATATCTTTTATAATCACAGAGTATTCAGAACTAAAATTCCGTCCCGGTGGCACAGCTGGATAGCGCAGCCCCCTCCTAAGGGGCAGGTCGGAGGTTCAAATCCTCTCCGGGACGCCATAGGAATTTTATAAAATATAACCCTCCTTAAAGTTTTTTAAAAAAAAGAAAGTTTAAGTGAAAATGTCTTCTAACCGTTGGAAGACTTGAAATTTTTCAATTAGATCATTTCTTAGTTTTTTAATGATGGCTGGTGAGTATGGATTGCGACATAGAATTAAAGCATGAGCTTCATTGTTTGGGACAGGTGCTGGTTTTACGAATAATGCTTGTTGATTTGCATGGTCTCTGATGTTTAAGATGTCTTCATGTTTGATTAATGCGAGTCCGTGTAATGTTCGTGATATTGATCGTTTGAGGTATTGCTCTATATTCATTTCAATATAGCTTTTTTTTACATATAGCTTTCTATCTATTGAGTAACCCCTATCTGACTCTGATAAATCTTGAGATGGAACAGCACTCGGTTTAATTTGACCATCTTCATTAACATGTTCTGGATTGAAAATAATTCGAATAAATTCTTCATCTGGATTAATGGGCGCGAAGGATTCATCTGTTAGATCTGTTGTAGACATCTATTATTCTTATAAATTTGTTGATGGAAGTATACTAATTAAGTCTGATGGTAAGTCGGATGATAGTTGTAAATTACTACCAAAATATTCTTTGCCATTAGCTAGGCGCGCATAATAAGAATACTGGCCATTTCCCCTAAAGCCTATATCAATAAAAATTTTATTTTTATCCCAAAATAGACTTATTTCACCGTCTCCTGATAGCCCTGCATAAGGCAATAAAACATTTGTTGGGAGTAGTTTAATAAACTTTATCGAGTCTTCTATTGTCTGATCACTTGGAATTTGACCTCCATATCCGTCCCAATCATTTTCAAAACTACGATAAGACCTAAGCGAAAAAAATAATTTTTGCTTATTTGTATCTGCTCTAAAAACGAAATTTATTAATTCAGAGGGAGCGGTTGAAACATACGTCGGTATGCTTGGTGTATTAATTCCAAAAGTGGGCGTTAAAGCGACTGCTAAAGTCGATGCTATAAGAAAATTTTGAGCACCAGAACTAGGAGGGGAGGTTAAGGTTGGTTCTTGCAAAGTTGCTGTGGTCATGCTGGTGCCTCCTTAGGCGTTTGTTAAGCCTATTCTTTCCGCCATTTTCGATGCTAAGACTGTAGTTAATACTTTCTTTAAATCAATGTGTAACTGGTTCATGATAAAGTCCAGTTTGCTCAATCCTTGTAAGGGATCTTCAATTTGAGCTTGTCGTAAAATAGTCACCGTTGTTATAAGTTCTTGATTTTTTATAGAAGTAGCTAAGTTTAAATTATTTAAACACTTACTTTTTAGTATAGCATCATCTTCTAGCCAGCCTTGAAAAAGGTGCCATAAATGTCCTCCTTTCTTAATGTTTTCAGTTAAGTAAGGAGATGTCTCAGAAAATATTTCATTCAAGTTATAATTTTCTTTCAGCGAAGATTCAAATATGTTTGTGTACTGTAAGTTAATCGCTTTAATAGGATTTTCATTTATTACTTGTTCTGCCAATGTTTCTAGGTATGTGAGTGCCTTTGGCCAATTTTTTTCCCATCCCTTATAGTCCAAGCAATTCACTATAATCATGTTTTGCTCTGCACGGACAGTCCAATCAGGTATTTCATTCTCATTAGTATGCTTTAGAATGATCCCAGCTAATACATCTTCAGGTGTTTTTAGAGGAAAATCTGATACGGGTTGGCTCGTACTAAATTGGAAGCTTAATAGTCTTAACTCCTCTTGTTTCGGTAGGTCGTTTTTCAAAATTTCTTTCAATTCAATCAATTTCTGGACGGAAGCTGGAGTAATTTTTTCACTAAGTTGTAATGAAAAAATAACTTCTTGTACCGCATGTTCTTTATTCAGGGGTTTGGTATTAGTGGGTGTCATTTGATTATGTTAGCCTAACGCATTAAATAGATGCAAACTTCATAAAAAATATTTTGAATTACTTGGCATTTTCCCTAATTACATCATATTGTTCAAGATAAATTCTTGGTTTAATATTTAAACAGGTAGCATCCTTATCGGTGGAAATAGCTCTTCAACTTCTATTTTTTAAGTTTTTGCTATCCTAATGAGATTGAGGGTTGCGATATTTCTTTCTCCCGGCTCAATACTTCCCATATAAGTACGATCAAGTCCCACTTCATGAGCAAATTTTTCCTGTGAGTAGCCGCGAAGCTCCCTGATTCTGCTGCCAATTTTGATAAGCTTTTTGAAGCGGGTTTTTGCAGCCAAAATTAAAATTTTCGACAGCACCTTGAATTATAAGTATTTTGCTTCGCACACAAAGATACTATCCAAATGGGAAGTCCAGCGAATTAACAATTGCGCTAAAACTAAAATCCAATCAGTCATCGGATCATAGCCTAAAGTGGATTTGCACTTAAGCCATTTTAGCGGAAGTTTTGGATATTTTTTCTTTAAAAGTTTGGCCGCTGGATAGCCTACTTCGATAATGAGGCGGCCGTTGGTATTCAAGTAAGATTTCGATTGCTTTAAAAAAACATGAACAATATCCAGGCCATCTTCACCCGCGGTTAAAGCAATTTTAGGCTCGTTTTTCACTTCTTCCGGTTGTACGAGATAATCTGCTTCAGTTACATAGGGAGGTGATGAAATAATTAAATCATATTTGTCGTCAATATTTTCAAACATATTCGTTTGAATACAACGCACGCGATCTTCCAAATGATGATTTTTAATATTGATACGCGCAACTTCCAGAGCTTCATTCGATATATCAGCCAAATCCACTTTAATGTGAGGATTGAGGAGTGCCAAGGTAATGCCGATACAACCTGTACCCGCGCACATATCTAAAACGCGATGATTTTCCCAGGGCATTTTCGCGAGAAAAGCTTTAAATTGCGTATGCATTAAAGAACGCGGGACTAATTGGTTATTATTTACAAAAAATTTATTTTCCAAATAATAAGCTTCCTGAGTGATATATTCCACGGGTATTCTTTCAGCGATTCTTCTTTCAAATAATGTGAAAATTTCCAGCGCTTCTTGTGCGCTGATTTTTCGATTTAAATAGCTGGAATTGCGAAATTCATAAGGTAATTTCAAGGAAAAAAATGTGAGATAGAGGGCATTATTGAGCAGCGTATGATTCGTAAAAAAATGAGGATGAACTTTGGCATTTTTCATCAACTTGCCGCCGAAATGCGCAATATTTTTGACTGTGATGTTATCCTTCTTTTTGCATGTTTCTAAAAATGCAATGTATTGTTTATTGCGCGAATTATTTTTAGACAAACTTTCATTCATCATTTGTTCCCTACTTAATTTTAAGTATGAGAATTACTTAACTTCCATCAAGTGATCCTTCAAGCAAAAAACACTCTCAGGATGACAGTAGTTCTAAGCAATTTTCAAAAATGGCCAAGGTCGAAATTATAGCATAAGATATAATTAATAAACTGTAATATTATGATTATGATTTTTTCAACATCCGGGAGGGAGCTCGATGTCATTCAGTCATGTCGCCAATATCAATGAAATTGATACTGCAGTTTTCGAAGGTTGCGGGATTCGTTTTCCGGCTATTGTGGGTGCGTTAATTGCGTTAGTAAAAGCAGGCATTTTTAATAATATTGATAAATTTGCTGGAAGTTCAGGCGGTGCTTTTCCTGCTTTATTTGCGGCATTAGGCATGCAACCGGATGAGATGGTGGAAACGATAAATAACATGAAAGAAAGTTCTGTGACAAGTAGAATTCAGCGCAGCCAAATCCCCTTTTTTGGAACACCTTTTTCTATCATCACCAAACATGGGCTCCATAACAGTGATGTCTTGATTCGATTTGCAGAAAACATATTAAAAGATCGAGGTTTTCCACCTAATCTGACTTTTAGACAACATGCTGAATTGAAAAAAAAGAATCCTGATCGTAAGCTTAAAAGTATTTATTTAACCGCTGTTAATAATTCCACGAATGTAGGTGAGCTCACAGTTTTTTCAAGCGAAAATCCGCTCACGCAGGATGTTCCTATAGCTAAAGCATTCGCTGCAGCACTGGCTTATCCTTCTCACTTTACGCCTGTTAAAATTTTAATTAATGGAGACGGATGTGAATTCACAGATGGTGGTACACGCGATAATTATCCTTATAGCATTTTTCCCAGAGATCATTGGCATAAATGTTTAGGATTTAAATTAGATACTAGCGAGGAAATTTTTGGTTTTCATTACCATCATCCTCGTTTAATTGATTTATTTTTTTGGAACTTAGTGACCGATAATCATTTTATTTTCGAAAGTGTTCCCAATTCAGTGAAATTTTTTGATGGTCGAATCAGTACATTCAAACCGCTTACACTGATCGATCGCCAAGCCTTATACCTGAGCGGTGAGCTGGCAATGACGGCTAGACTAACAAGCCTGCCAACAAACTCTGAAAAAGCAGCGGAGCATAAATCAGAAGTCTCTTCTTTCTTTGACCCATCACCCAAAGCGAGTATTGATGCACGTACACAACGATATTTAAGACTCATGGAAAATGATTCAGGATTGTCAGGTTATATCTATCCTACTTATTATTTCAATCTGTTGATGATTTATAATGAACTTAAATCTTGGAAAGAATTTCATGATATGTATCACAAAGAAACGCAGGAATTTTTTGTGCACTATAATGCATTGCTTGATCAGTTAAGTGAAAACTCTCCAACGTCGTTAAGTGATGTGTTTCTCACTGGATATGCTTTAAGAAAATTACGATTTGATTTATTTTTATTATTGCGTGAACTCGCTGACAAAGCCGCATTATTTCCAGAAGCGACACCTAATCTCATCACGGCTGTGGTGATAGCTTATTTAAAAACAAATGACTATAAGAAAGCGTTTGATCTGCTTACACAGATAGATGAAAAGGATGATTTAAAATCGAAGTTAATAAAACTAGATCACTATCGAATTTTACAGTTGTTGAATCAGAACAAAGAAAATTCAAATGGAAAAAAAGAGTTAGTCAATTTAATCGAATTGTTTTATGAGCGTCTTTTAAAAACTTACCCGGGCGCATATGAAATGTTTATGACTGTCAAATTTGGCGAATCGCTACAAGAGAAAAACGATACCAAAGCGAATGAATATGCGGAAAAAATGAAACGCAGTATCTCTGACGAACATCTTGATAAAATCTATGACGCAGCGACGAAACAGTTTGAGAGTGCACCTGAGCAGCTCATGAAGCTTCAACATATGCTTCCTACACAAGCTTGCGCTGTTTTAAAGAAAAGTGAGTATAATCAAAAATTTACGGCATAATTCCCAGGGAAGCGAGGGTTTATAACAATCAAATTTAAACGAATAATGGTAATTAATTATTGATTTACGATAATTAATCTCATAATATTGCCTCCATCATCGATGATATCCCATTAATAAATGATAAGAGGCTAATATGAAGTTGAAACTAATCGGTATATTTTTTCTAGGTTTTTTAAGTTTTGCGGGTTCGGCATATGCAAATGAAGTGTTGCTTACGGCAGATCAGCCGATGAAAATTACGTTTCGCATCGCACACAAAAATCCAAATAAGCAACCTGTGTTTGGAGAAATCCAATCAATTGAGTTAAGTAAAAATGTGAATGTGCCAGTCGCGTTAGATGATTACGAACGAGCCGGGATTGTGATTGTGTCTGTCAATGGACATGAGTTGCCACCATCAGCCAATCAATTTAACGAACCTGAGCAATGTTCTATGACGACAGATAAAACGAAAGCGACAGGTGCATTATCGTTTCAAGTGTCTAAGCATTCTATTAATTGTCGTAGTTATGGCGGTGTGTTTTATTAATTATAATGGGCACCTTTGTGTGCCCATTTTTTTAAGCGGAGCAAAGAATGGAAAGAATTAAACGCGTCAGTTTATTTTTTAGAATCGTGTTTCAAATTATTTTTATTGCGTTACCTATTTTGTTAATTGTCAGTTGGATTTACGCGCCAAATGAATTAGTGTTATTCATCGGTTTTCTCCAATTAGATCCAATTCCTGCATCCTATAGCAAATCGATCTTACACACGCTTAGCGTGAACGAAAAAATCATGGGTTGTTTGGTCAGTGCAATTCCGACTATGGTTAAAATGTTTATGGTTTATAGTCTAATTAAATTATTTAAATTGTATGAAAAAGGCGATATTTTTTCTCTGAATCATGTTAAATATATTCGTAATGTAGGCTATGCATTATTACTCGGACAATTGCTTGAGCCATTTTATCAATTTGTGATGGGTATTGTGTTAACCATGCATAATCCACCGCATCATCGTTATGCTGCTATTACATTAGATCAAACCAATATTGGCATTTTGCTCACCGCCTTATTAGTGATTTTAATTTCATGGATTATGGCAGAAGGGTATAAGATGCGCGAAGAGCAACAGCTAACAGTATAGGTGATGCCATGACAATGATCGTTAATTTAGATGTAATGTTAGCAAAAAGAAAAATTCGTTCGAAAGAACTTGCTGAAGCCATCGGTATTACCGAGCAAAATTTATCAATATTAAAAACCGGTCGAGCGAAAGCCATTCGCTTAAGTACGCTGGATGCCATTTGTAAATATCTTTCTTGTCAACCCGGTGATATTTTAGAATATCAACCTTAAAACGCGATGATGACGTCATTATTCTTTCCTAACCTCAAGCAAATGAATCCGACGATTATCACTGTGTAATACTTTAAAACGAAATTCATGGATCTTGATCGTTTCACCGCGTTTAGGTAGATGACCAAATGCTTTTGCAACGAGTCCGCCGAGCGTGTCAAACTCTTCATCATTGAATTCAACGCTAAAATATTCGTTGAAATCATCGATATCGGTTGCTGCTTTTACGGTGTAACTTCCGTCTTCGTGTTTTTTGATATCATCGTCTTCATCGATATCATGTTCGTCTTCAATTTCTCCGACGATTTGTTCAAGTACATCTTCAATGGTGACCAGACCTGCGACATGGCCATATTCATCAATCACCATCGCAATATGATTTCGTTTCACGCGAAATTCACGGAGCAAAATATCAAGACGTTTACTTTGCGGCACAAAAATAGCGGGACGCATAATTGCGGACAGCATAAATTCTTGTTTGGTTTTTTGAAAACTATAAGGTAATAAATCTTTTGCGAGTAAAATACCTATCACGTCGTCATCACCAATGACTGGAAAACGTGAGTGGCCTGAATTGATGACAATGGGTATGAGTGTTTCAAGTGAGCTGCCTTGTTCAACCACAACCATTTGTGAGCGCGGAATCATGACTTCGCGCACTTGCATTTCAGACACTTGGAGAACGGATTCAATCATGCTCAGCATTTCTGAGCTTAAAATATCGCGTTCTTCTGCGTCGCGTAACATATCCATTAATTGTTGGCGATCTTTAGGTTCGCGAATTAATAAGGCACTTAATCGTTCAAACCACGAGCGTTGCTTATTCGTTTCTGTTTCTTCGCTCATTTTTTATTTACCTTCTTCGTTCACTTGATATGGATTATTAAATCCGAGTTGTTTTAGAATCATTATTTCTTCTGTTTCCATGATCTCGGCTTCATTATCTTTTTCATGATCGTAACCTAACAAATGCAGCACGCCATGCACAACCATATGTGCCCAATGTGCTTCAAGCGGTTTATCTTGTGCGAGGGCTTCTTCTTCAATCACGCTAGAGCAAATGACAATATCGCCCAGCAAAGGAATTTCATCTTCCAATTCTTTTGGTATATCAAACGGAAATGACAACACGTTGGTCGGTTTATTTTTATGACGATACGTTGAATTCAATTCTGTTATTTCATGTTCATCGACGATGCGGATCGTCAATTCTGCGTGAGGAATTTTATCTTTAAGCGCTGTGCGAGCCCAACGTTTAAAATGGGTAGCAGCAGGCACTGTTTTTGAAACAACAATGCGCTGAACGATAATTTCATACATAAAAAATTATTTTTCCTGCTGTTTAGTGTGATGCTCGTAGGCTTCTACAATACTTTGTACTAATGGATGACGCACTACGTCACTGGGTTCGAATCGTGAAAAACTGATTCCTTTCACATTTTTTAAAACATCTATTGCGTGAATTAATCCAGAATCACGACGATTGTTTAAATCAATTTGCGTAATGTCACCGGTAATGACAGCTTTAGAATTAAATCCGATGCGGGTTAAAAACATTTTCATTTGTTCTGATGTGGTGTTTTGTCCTTCATCCAAAATAATGAATGAATCATTCAATGAACGACCGCGCATATAAGCAAGCGGAACCAGCTCAATCACATCATGTTCAATCAATTGATTAACAGTATCAAAGCCCAGCATTTCATAGAGTGCATCATACAATGGGCGCAAGTAAGGATGGACTTTTTGCGCGAGATCGCCCGGCAAAAATCCGAGTTTTTCACCTGCTTCCACAATGGGGCGCACTAAAATAATGCGGCTGACACGCTCAGTTTCAAGGGCTGCCACGGCGCAGGCAACAGCAAGATAGGTCTTGCCAGTGCCCGCGGGACCAATACCGAAATTAATATCATGTTTCATGACGTTATCGATATAGCGCACTTGATTTTCACCACGTGCGGTAATGGCGCCGCGTTTGATTCGAATGTCCATGCGTTTGTCTTGGGATGAATCGGGTTTTTGAGGCGACGTTTGCAAATATAAATGCACGTGTTGGCTCCCTAAATGAGACTGTTGTTTAGCTTCATGGTAGAGGTCTGTCAGAGTTTTGCAGGTTTTGTGCACTGCATCAGGCGTGCCACTGATTGAGAAGGTGTAACCTCGTTGTTTTATTTCAACTTCAAGGCGCTTTTCAATCAAGTGAATATGTTCATCGAGTTTGCCGCAGAGGTTCAATAATCGTCGATTATCTTCAGGATGTAAAATCACAACTTTTGAATATCGTATCGTTTCCAAGGTTTAACTTAACCCTCATTTGATGTCATAACTTAAGTATAGCTGAATTTAATGCTCGCGCGAAGGTAAAAACTCACTATTCGGTGTGTCATGCCAGCGTGCTTTTAGCTGGCATCCAGCCCACAACGAAGCTGCTCTGGATGCCAGCTAAGAGCATGCTGGCATGACAGAGAAGACCTCCCCTCGCAACGAATTCGGCAAACTATCCGTAATCTTAACCTTCACCAGTTGCCCAATCAGCGCAAGATCGCCTTTGAAATTAACAGCTCGATTATTTTCAGTTCGACCCGAAATTTCGTTTGGGTCTTTTTTAGAAACGCCGGTCACTAAAATAGCTTGCTCGCTGCCCACCATGCTGTCGCTAATCCGTTTGGTGTTTAATAAAATACGATTTTGCAAAATGCTTAACCGTTGTTTTTTAACATCCATCGACACATCATCAGGTAATTGTGCTGCCGGAGTGCCTGGGCGTGGGCTGTAAATAAAACTAAATGAATTATCAAAACCAATTTCATGAATGAGATTCATCGTGTCTTCAAAATCAGTTTCTGTTTCGCCAGGGAAACCAATAATAAAATCAGACGACACACTGATATCCGGACGCACTTTGCGTAAGCGGCGAATTTTTGATTTGAATTCCAGTACCGTGTAGCCGCGTTTCATCGCAGCTAAAATACGGTCTGATCCACTTTGCACCGGTAAATGCAGGTGGTTTGCAAGTTCAGGTACGTTTGCATAGGCTTGAATTAAATTCGTTGAAAATGCAACAGGATGGGATGTGGTAAAACGGATGCGCACAATGCCATCAATGGCCGCAACGTATTGAATCAATAAAGCCAAATCAGCGATGCCACCTTCATGCATGGGCCCGCGGTAATCATTCACATTTTGGCCTAATAAATTCACTTCACGTACGCCTTGTTCGGTGAGCGATGCAATTTCTGCTAACACATCATCCAGCGGACGGCTGATTTCTTCGCCGCGCGTATATGGCACGACACAGAAGCTGCAATATTTACTGCACCCTTCCATGATAGACACATAGGCAGAAGGACCTTCCGCGCGGGGTGCGGGTAATTTGTCAAATTTTTCAATTTCCGGAAAGCTGATATCAATAACAGGTTGACGGTTATTTTTAACATCCGTAACCATCTCGCCTAGGCGATGTAAGGTTTGCGGCCCAAAGATCATATCCACATAAGGCGCGCGATCGAGAATGGCAGCGCCTTCCTGGCTCGCCACGCAACCGCCAACACCGATGATAATATTGGGATTTTGTTCTTTGAGGATGCGAAAACGGCCGAGTTCGGAATACACTTTTTCCTGGGCTTTCTCGCGAATTGAGCAGGTATTTAGCAATAAAACATCCGCGTCCTCAGGACGAGTGGTTTTTTCTAGATGATGTGAGGCTTTCAGCACATCAGCCATTTTCGATGAATCGTATTCATTCATCTGGCAGCCATGGGTTTGGATGTAAAGCTTGCTCATCGCGGTGTAACCTCTTGGAAATGAGCCGCATATGATATTCGATTGCAAAGTTATTTGCCAAGGATATACTGAGCACAAATGAGCGATGAACTAAAACAACGGGCTGAAAAACTGAAGCTTGGCGAGATCAAGCGGCATATTTTTTTATGCTGTGATCAGACCAAGCCAAAATGCTGCGATCTGGTGACGGGATTGCTTGCCTGGGATTATTTGAAAACCCGACTGGCTGAATTAAACCTGGGGGAAAGCGGAATTTCTCGTACCAAAGCCAATTGTTTGCGTGTTTGTCGTCAGGGCCCTATTGCGGTTGTTTATCCAGACGGTATTTGGTACCACTCGTGCACACCGCCTGTATTGGAACGCATTATTCAAGAACACTTAATCGGCGGTGAGCCGGTCACAGACTACATGATTCTCGAATGACGACACGAATTTTTCAATCGATACCTCTTTCACCGAATGCGCTGATTACGCTTGATGAGCAAGCGAGTCATCATCTTGCGCGTGTGCTGCGCTGCCAACAGGGCGAATTAGTCGTTATTTTTAACGGTCAGGGCGGCGAATATACGGGAAAAATCGTTGAGATTGGGAAAAAACAAGTGACGGTGCAATTGCATGCGTACACTGACGCTGATGTGGAAAGTCCGCTCGATATTTGGTTAGCACAAGGCATTTCACGCGGCGAAAAAATGGATTACACCATTCAAAAAGCCGTTGAACTCGGGGTTAATAAAATCATTCCTCTTTTTACAGAGCGATGTAATGTGAAATTGGATAGTGAGCGCAGCGAAAAACGCCTGCAGCATTGGCAATCTATCGTGATCAGCGCCTGTGAACAATCCGGGCGAAATCGTGTTCCAGAAGTGATAATGCCCCAAACTTTGAAGAGTTGGGTAGTGAATGTCGATGCGAGTCATCGTTTTGTCTTATCGCCTTATGCGGTGAATAAGTTAAAAAACCAAACCATTTCAGTGGCTGATCGAGTAATTTTATTAATGGGCCCAGAGGGCGGATTGAGTGAGAATGAGATTGAATACGCATCTGCTCATGATTTTTTACCGTTAAATTTGGGGCCGCGGATATTGCGGACTGAAACAGCTGCAGTGGCTGCAATTACAGCGTTACAGTGTCAATTTGGGGATATGGGATAATCAATAATCAATAAAAATGAGGATAAAGAAATGGAGCCGAATAATAAAGATGTAGAACAAAAAGAGGTAGCTGTCCCGGTGGCGGCTGATAATTTATTAGCATTGAGAAAGATCTATGACCTCGTTTATAAAGAGGCGAAGGACGGTCCGAGTCAGCAAGACATTGAAGCTTTAAAAATGGCTGATTTAGATGGTAAAGTCTGGGCGCTGCTCAGAGAAGGAATCCACAAAAAAGAAGGTTTACCAGACAAATTTAAAGAATATTCAATGAAATTAAAAGAATTCAAGGCTTATGAAGCTTTATTTTGTCGCCCAAAATGTACACTTTCAATAGATGATTATAGGAAATTTTGTTGGTATCGGAATATTATTGAAAATGTATTATATTTTGTAGCAGTGAAAGGTAAACCAAGCAGCATGTTTGACGACAAGACGGTGCCAGAAGTCATTAGGACGCTTGATAACAAGGTGACCGCCCCTACGCTGTTGTCACCCAGGGCAAAAACAATTAGCTAGCCTGCTTTGACTTTCGCAAAGTTTCACGTATAATCCCCCGTCCTTTTTAGGAGATGTGTAATATGGCTGATGAAGCAGATATTGCAAATGATCTTATTGCTAACGAAGTCTCAAGCGCTTTGAGCAAGATGCGTCAAGACACTATTGTAAAAATGGGGCCTAAAGAATGCATCGAATGTGGGGAAATTATTCCAATGGCTCGTCGCCAATTAGGCTTCAAGCTTTGTTTAGAGTGTGCTCGGGAATCAGAGCGACGCAAGTCATTGTTTGCCTGATTATGTCTATTTATTTTACTTATCAATCAAGGATGAGTTACTGTGGATAACAACAATAAGCTTAATCCGTATACCGATTCTGAGGCTGTTTCTTTGCGTGAAAACGTAACAGAAGTCATCCGTCATTATTTTGACTGTTTAAAAGGCGAAGAGCCGCGGCATGTGTATGATTTTTTTCTTGATGAAATCGAAGAACCGCTGCTTGCTGCCGTCATGAAATTTACCGATGGTAACCAATCTGAAGCAGCGCGTATGTTGGGTTTATCACGCGGTACGCTGCGTGCTAAATTAAAAAAATTCGGCATGTTGTGATTTTTTGAAAGTTTGTCATCTTGAGCGCAGCGAAGGATCTTCTTGTGGTGCAAAGGCTAAAAGATTCTTCGGTTTGCTCATATACTTTGCATTATTAAAAATAACGTGTAATATTTCGCTCATCTTAAAGCCGAGTGAGCGATTATAATCATGAGTTCTACTTCCTCAAAAAAAGCAGATCCTACTGCACAGACAGAAGAAAATTTAGATGTCTTAATTAGAGCAGTAAGATTAGATAAAATTCCTTATTCTGACAAGCCACCCCTCTTAGGCGGTAAAGTTGTCTATTTAACGCCTGAAGAGTTGGAGGAAAAGCTCGGGTTTTCTTATACCGAATCATTACTTGGAAATGCAAAAAAGTTAGATCCCTATTTTGATAATTCGATATTGCTGGATGAAATAAAAAATCAATCGAATGATTTGCCTAGCACTGAATCGATTCTGCATCGGCTTAAAAATCCATTCAAAGATATCGTACTTTGTAATATGGGAGAAGTGGGGCATGGATTATTTGCTGCCGAGGATATTCCAGCCAATACGGTATTATTTATGTATTCGGGTACGGTCACCAGCACTGATTCAAAGAGTGACTATCACTTTGCATGGGGTAATGGACTCAGTCGACCTGCACAACATGCTGTAGAAGCACAAGGCATGGCTCGATTCATGCAGCATTTGCCTGATAGCCTTGAACAAATTAAGGCGAAGAGGAAGCAAATGCTATTACAGGATAAGGCATTCCTGAATCGGCAAAAAAGACAAAATGCAAACTTCGATATCGATCATTATATCAATTGGCTGTACGATGCAAACGGTCCGGATTTTGATGCTGAATATCGCAATCTTCAGTTTGATGATCCCAAATTAAAATCCAAAGTTGCTACCGCGAATATTGAAGTTGGACAAACTGTTATAAAGGGTAAGCCGGTTATTGTTTGCTGGAATAAATTTCCAATAAAAAAAGGCGAACAACTTGGATTTGACTATAATTTTGATAAATATTGGCTTCCCACAGGGCAAAGACCTCGCTATTTTTATAATGATGGAAGCATCATTCCACGTGATAAATATCGTATGCAAAATCAGGCAGAGCGTGATCTGGTTTCAGCAAAAGCTTACGTATCATATAGTATAAATAAACACGGCAAAACTACCTTGGTCAAAAACACCTTTCCAAACAAAACATATATCAATCTAGAAG